>Ga0209606_1000207_pt1 | contig 94492 bp, 82 predicted proteins | sample AD_UKC057_MetaG_FD_184412 | JGI IMG/M metagenome (GOLD analysis project Ga0209606, IMG submission 184412) | Active sludge microbial communities of municipal wastewater-treating anaerobic digesters from USA - AD_UKC057_MetaG (SPAdes) (version 2) | ecosystem: Engineered > Bioreactor > Anaerobic >...
CTGCTCTATTACCTGTTTTATAAATCGCTGGTCTATTGAGGCGCAAACGATGAGCTTAGGCTCGGTTGAACTTGAAAAAACATTCTCTGAATTGCGACTAAAAGAAGGGGCTTCTCTTGAACGCAAAAAGTTCAGCCCGTTCAGCGACCCTGTTTTCATCCGCGCCATCATTCTGCTTTTCGTTTATGGATGCGTTTCAGGATTCATGGTTTTTATGCATAAAGCAGGATTATTTGAAAGACAGGTTTCCGACTGCTATGCGGTCGCGTTGCATCTGATAATATTCATAGGCGGGCTGGCGGTTTTCGGCGCGTTAAATATCCGACGCGCGGCATTGATCCTGATCAGCATACCCGGTTTTCAGTTGTGGGAATACTTTTTCTATGACACCCCTAAATTGTATGTTTTTTATCCGGCGTTTGCTTGTTGGGTCTTTTTTTATCTTGCCGCATCCGACCCCGATCTTATGGCAAAATTCGGGATGCGAAAAGGCAGAATAACTGCCGACATTGCTAAATCGGCTCTTGCCGGATGCGTCGTTCTTGCGTACACAGTCATCTTCGTCTCCAACTGGGGATTTCCGGTGAGTTTTGATTTCTGGAAAGTCGCCCCTCATTTTGCCGTTATGTGGTCTCAGGCTCTGATTCTTTTTAGTTTCATTTACGCCGTCTGGAACAGGCAAGACGAAAGAGGGCTGACAACCGTCGGAACGACCGCCATCCTGCTGACGATGATTTCAGCCGCGCACATTCCTTACTTCGCTTTTTTTTCCTTCCTCGGCACGATACCCATTCAGTCTATCATAGGAGGATTCATAGCGGAGGCGCTCCTGATGACTCTTGTTATGAGCCTGACTTTTAAGAGGATGCGAACATCGTTTGCGGTGTGTTTTGTGATGTCGGCAATGAACGAAGTTTTGCTTATGGCGGGAATAATATGAAGCGAGTCGGGCTGGTCGCGGCAACGTCGCTGGCGGCGTTGTCCATAATCGCATTTACCACGTGGTTCAACTTTCCGATGGAAGAGTGGGCGCGTCCGCTGGTGGTAGTCCCGGTCGCTCTCTCCGGACTTTATTTCAGAAGAACCGGCTCTATTCTGACGTCTTTGCTGTTGTTGCTGAGCCTCTCTCCATTTTTCATTCTTCAGTATTCAAGAGCGACGAGGTCCGGAACGAACTTCGTTTTTGCCTCTTTCGTTCTAATGGGAGCCGGCGTTTATCTCGGCCATATCCTCAAGACGATAAAAGAGAGCAGGGAAAACGTCTCCGGCATCATAGACGCGATGAAAAAGTTTCAGGACAACCCTGACGAAGATTCGTTGTTGGCTGCGCTGGAAGATAACTTCGCCCATAGAGCGAGCGCGGCGAGCGCGGATGTTTTCCTTTTCGACGGCCTCGGCAAACTGCGGCCTCGCGGCGAACTGTCTGCCGAGCCTCTTCCTTCAGACCACCTGTTTTATGAAGTCGCAAGGTCAGGCCGACTTTTTGTAAGCCGCTTCACCCACAGCGACCCCCGCCTCGAATACTGCGGTCCCTCCGACCTAAGCGCGCAGTTAGATTTCCTAGCGGTATTCCCTCTCATCTGGAGCGGCTCGGTCAAAGGAGTCATTGCCGTCGCAGACAGTTCGGCGGAAAGGTTCGGAGCGGACATGGTTTCTTATCTGTCTTCGATAAAAAGGGCGATGGAAAGCTCTATAGAACACGCCGAACTTTTGAAAACCACCATCAATCATGAAATAAACAGAGAGAGGATTCTGGACACATTTTCTTCTTACGTCTCAAAACGCGTCGCTGAACAGATTCTCAAGGACCCTGACAAGCTTGACCTCGGAGGCAGCAGCGCTTGGGTGACTGTGTTTTTCGCCGAAGTCGTCAATTTTCGCGAGTTGTCAAAGAGCATGGACGCCGCTCTTCTTCTGGATATGCTCAGCGAATATTTCTCAATGGCGATGGACTCGATTTTCGAACTGGACGGAACAATCGACAAGTTCATCGGAGACAACATAATGGCGTACTGGGGCGCTCCGCTGCCCGACCCGGACGGCGAAAGCAAAGCTGTCGAATGCGCTATCAGGCTGCGCGACGGATTGGCCGCGCTCAATCGCGTATGGGCGGAGCGCGGGCTGCCGGAATTCAATGTGGCCATCGGCGTCAATTCCGGCAATGTCGTCGCAGGCAACATTGGCAGCATCAGGCGCATGGAATACACCGTCATAGGCGACACCGTGAATCTGACTTCGCGCATAAAGTCTCTCTCGTCGTCGAGCCGCGAGGGCGTCCTTGTCGGAGAAACCGTCTATCAGAAACTCAAAGACCATTTTCAATTCGGTCCCAGCCGCCGCGTCAACCTCAAAGGCAAAACCGATGAAGTTTCCGTGTATGCCTTAAAAACCTGATCATTTTGAATTATCCCGAATCCGTCGTTAGGATTCGGGAGCGTTTTTTCAGAGCGGATGAAATACGAGGCGCAAGGCGCATTTTTGCAGTGAATAGAACATAAGGTTCATGAACAAAAAATGTGGCGGCAACGAAGCAGTTTGCCGCTATGAAAATCGCCCCGGTTCGTCGGTTCTATCGACGAATTCGGGATTATAAGTGTTGTCTATTAAGAATCGCTAAACGAAGCGGCGATGTCTTTTCCTTAATTCAATCTCAATATAAGAAATATTTTTCGCGCAGTCGGCGGAAATATTCTTCGCCCGGACGCCATGAAGCCGCGATATCGCGAGGGTCGCGTCCGGCCTCGATATCCTTGCGAACCGTGTCGGAGCCGAATATCAAATCTATGGGCAGTCTGATGTGCTCGTATTCGTATGGCGGTTGTTTCCATGCGAATTCTGAAGGGGACTGCGCCCTGATATCGGAGAGAAGACAGAGCGCGGCTTCAAGAGGGCGGAACGCGGCGGCGTCGATAACATGCGTCTGAACGCCCCCGCAACGCTTGCCTGCCCATTTGTGAAAAGTCGGCTCGAACCAGCATTCGCGGAACAGCGTTCCGGGCAGCTCGCGGGCGTTGAGTCCGTCCGCCAGCGCTCTCGCGTCAGCCCACGGCGCTCCCACAAGCTCGAATGGCCGCGTCGTTCCTCTGCCTTCGGACACATTCGTCCCTTCGAATATGACCCCGCCCGGATACACCCTAGCCGTGTCCGGCGTCGGCATATTGGGGGAGGGGAGAACCCACGGCAGACCAGTCTGCTCGAAGGTCATCTCCCGCCGCCATCCTTCCATTTTCACAATTTCCAAGTCGCAGCCGATTCCGAATTCAGATTTGAACATAAGCGCCAGTTCGGCGGTGGTCATGCCGTGCCGCATCGGGATGGGCAGTAATCCGACGAACGATGAAAATTCAGAATCGAGAGGAGCGCCCTCGACTTCAAGCCCCCCTATAGGATTCGGCCTGTCGAGAATAACGAACTTCTTTCCGAGACGAGCGCACGAGCGCATCGCAAGCGCCATCGTCCAGATAAACGTGTAAACTCTCGTGCCGACGTCCTGAACGTCGAAAACCAGAACGTCCGCGTCAGAAAGCATTTCAACCGTAGGCTCGCGGGTCTCTCCGTACAAGCTGTGGGCGGGAATTCCAAGCTTTGGGTCGGTGAACCCCGACCACTCGATCATGTTGTCCTGAGTTTCGCCCCTTATGCCGTGTTGCGGGCCGAAAAGGGCGGTCAGCCTGAATCCGAAATCGGCGGCGCGTCCCGCAAACACGTCCGCCGCGTGTATACATGAGGGATTGATGGAGGCAGGATTGACTATCAGCCCAACGCGAGCGCCGGCGAGCTTTCCAGCCGCGCCTCCGCTTTTGAAAAAGGTCTCAAGCCCGGTTTTTACCATGTGCGATAATCCAAAAAAGTCACAACAACACAATTATCAAAAACAGACGCTCTTCGGAGTCATATAGCATGGAATTATTTGAAGCATTAGCGAACTATAAGCCGAGAGCTTTTTTCAGAGCCGCGGCCTTGTCTGTTTTTTCCCATGTGAAATCCGCGTCGTCCCTCCCGAAGTGGCCGTATGAGGCGGTCTTCGAGTATATCGGCCTTCGCAGATTCAGCTTGTCTATTATCGCGGCGGGCCTGAAATCGAGCGTAGCGAGAACCGCTTTCTCTATCTTCTCGACAGATACCTTTTCAGTTCCGAATGTTTCGATGTGAACTGACACGGGCTTTGCCACGCCGATGGAGTAGGCGACCTGAATTTCGCATTTGTCCGCGGCGCCCGCCGCGACGATATTCTTGGCGGCGTATCTGGCCATATAAGCCCCTGAGCGGTCCACTTTCGACGGGTCCTTGCCTGAGAACGCGCCGCCGCCGTGCCTTCCGTATCCGCCGTATGTGTCCACGATTATCTTTCGGCCTGTCAGCCCTGTGTCTCCCATCGGGCCGCCCACGACGAACCTTCCCGTCGGGTTTACCAAGAGCCGCGTCCCGGACGTCATCATCTTTTTGGGTATTATTTTATCAAGCACGAACTTCTTCATATCGGCTTCGATCTTCGACAGCGAAACAGCCGGGCTGTGCTGTGAAGAAAGTATCACTGTGTCCACCGCGACAGGTTTGCCGTTTTCGTAAACGACTGTGACTTGGCTTTTGCCGTCCGGGCGCAGGTACCCCATTGTGCCGTTGCGGCGGACTTGCGACATTCTCAGGCAAAGCTTCTGCGCCAGAGATATCGGCAGCGGCATCAGTTCCTTGGTCTCATTGCAGGCGTATCCGAACATCATGCCCTGATCGCCTGCTCCCTGAAGGTTGTATTGGTCTTCTTTCGAGAGGGTCTTTTTTCTGCGCACTTCAAGGGCTTTGCTCACGCCCATGTCGATGTCGGGCGACTGTTTGTCAACGGCGACGATCACGCCGCACGTGTCGCAGTCAAACCCGTAGTCCGCGTTGTCGTAACCGATTTTCCGGATGGTTTCGCGCGCGATGCTCGGAATGTCCAACTGGGCTTTAGTGGTGATTTCGCCCGCAACAAGGACAAGACCGGTCGTTATGGCGGTCTCGCACGCCACGCGGCTGGATTTGTCGGCGGCAAGCGCCGCGTCCAGCACCGCGTCGGATATGTGGTCGCATATTTTGTCCGGGTGGCCTTCCGTTACCGATTCCGACGAAAAAAGATGTCTCTTCACAGTTGTTCAGCTCCTTGTTTTTATTTATCGCTCATATCCCTAAGTCGGGCGATGGATTTCTCAAGCTTTCCGTGCGTCCCATCAGCATTTGCCATGGCGTCACGTTATAAACATCCCAAGCGATTGAAGCGCCGGGAACTATCATCATCGCGAAAGAAGACTCCGGCAGGTAATACAGAAACACCGACAGGACGAATCTTGCGATCCCCCATCCTGCCGCGCCCGCGATTATTGCTCCGAATACGCCTTCCATTGATTCGATAAAAGTTATTCGGGAATAGCCGTATAAGAGAAATCCGCCAACGGTGAACGCTGCTGTGATTCCTATGAAAGTCCAAACGTACGCGCCCTGAGTGGCTCCCTGATCGACCATTCGTTCAACGAATGAAGTCGCAAAAATCATTCCAAGCAAAAGCATGATGCTTCTGACCGCGCCGAGAAAAGCGCCGCACGCGCAGAACGCCAATATTATTGCGATAGACACGTAATCAGCCGCGCTCATACCCTGCCTCCGTGAAGCGTCATCGGATATATACTCCGATGTGCCGCCGTTTCGCTAAAAAAACCATAACGGCACTATTTTAGCACATTTAATTGGGACAATCCAAATAAACTAACACGCTCCCGATGGGAGCGAGCCTGAATCAAGCTTGTTTTGCCGGAAAGGATGGAGCAAGGCGGCGCGCCTTAGAGACGCGCCGCCCGGAACTTTCCAGCTTACGCGCCCAGTATGGGCTGCAGCTTCATGGCCATCGCCATGTCGCCTTCGATCCGCAGTTTGCCGGTCATGAACGCCGTGGTGGCGTCCATCTCGCCGTTCAGGATCCCCGACCAGTCTTCAGCTTGAACGATGATCTTGCAGGCCGCGTCGTCGCACTCGCCGGCGGCCACGTCCATCGCTCCTCCGCCCGGGAAATCGACGCTCCACGCGCCTCCGCCATCGCCTTCGATCACGAACAGGTATTTTCCGCTCATGCTCTCAGCTTTGCTCGGATCCGCGCTGAACTTCGCCGGCAGCTTTTCCTCGAAAAAACTTTTGATTTCTGACATCGGCAACTTCCTCCCGTTGATTTTTTAGGATTACATTCTATCCAAACCCGGCGTGAAATGGAAATATCCTTGAATATTTTTTTCAAAGAGCCTTTTTCCGGTTTGCCGCAGTCGCCCCCGATGTTCCATGTTTGCTCTCCATTATCTATAATATTCATCGCGCGGCGTTGCCGCCGAGAATTGGAGAGCCGGGATGATCGAAACTCTGAAGTCAGGTTCGCTTTCTATTGAATGCAATGTCGCAAAGGGAGAATATTCCCTAAGAGACGAATCGCGGGGCGAGTATGTTTTCGAGCGCGCCACTTGCGCAGCGGTTTTCGGAAGCGGTTCCGGCGCTCTCCGCTCATCCGACTCCGTTTCCCGCGTCGTTGACCGTTCGGACGGCTTGCTTTCGGTCGTTTACCGTTTTTCAGACCGAAGAATTGAGCTGGCGATTGAATTCGAGCCTCTGGAAGGCGTTTCAGGTTTCGCCGCGGCCGTGTCTCTTCGCAATTGCGGCGACTCCGACATAAAAGGCGCGGATTTGTATCCTTTCGATCTTGACCGGGGCAGGGGAGGCTCCCTGTTCGGCTCGGCGCAGGCGCGGCCTGACTACAGATTCCTGCGCAACGGGTTTCTCACATGGAGCGGCAGCGACGTCAGGAAGTGGGACGAGAAGCTGCCACCCGCGATTCACGACCTTATTCACGACGGCTGCGCAAATCCTGAGGTGAAGCCTCCCGGCGCGCGCGGCCATTTCATAAGCGAATGGCACGGCTTGGCTGCCGACATTGTTTCCGGCCGCTCTCTTGCAGCCGGGTTCATCACGGTTTGCGACAAACTCTCTCAGGTGGAGTTCAAATCGCGCGACGGCCAGTTCCATTTCATGCGCGCGGTCTCAAGAGGCGAGAAGGCTCCGGCTCGCGCAGGCGGCGAACTCCGCTCTGAAAAACTGGCGATTATTCCCGCGCGGGCCGCCGAAGGCGCCGGTCGAGATTCGGGAGCCGCCACAGCCGCCGCCAACGCTTCTCTGCGCTCATACGCCTCGCTCGCCGCAAAAGCGGCTCCGCCTCCCGTCTCTTCTAAGTTCCCGTCTCCCCCCGTCGGCTGGTGCTCTTGGTATTTCTATTACCATCGCATGACCGAGCGGGTCATTTTGGAGAACCTAGAAGCCGCGGTTTCCCTTCGCGACAGGTTGCCTATTGACATCTTTCAAATTGACGACGGCTATGAGCCTGCTCCCGGCGACTGGTTCGACTCCAACAAGAAATTCCCGCATGGGCTGGCATGGCTCAACGGCAGAATAAAAGAGGCCGGCTTTCGTCCCGGCCTTTGGCTGGCTCCTTTTTTCGCAACAAACAGAAGCTTGCTGTTCCGCAATCACAGGGACTGGTTCGTCCGGGAGTCCGCAAGCAAGGTCAGGCGGGTTTCGATATGGCCCAACACGGACACATTCGGATGGATGCTCCCTCTCGACACGACCCATCCGGATGTTCTCAAATGGCTTGGCGTTCTCTTCTCAACGATTGTGAACGAGTGGGGATATGATTATCTCAAACTGGACTTCCTGCATAACGGGGCGACCAACGGGCTTCGATACGACCCGGAGGCGACGAGAGCGCAGGCTTTCAGGCGCGGCCTTCAGGCGATAAGGGACGCCGCCGGGCCGGAAACCTACATCCTCGGTTGCGGCATCCCCATCGCTCTCGGTTTGGGCATTGTGAACGCCATGAGGGTTTCCGGCGACACCGGCCCCGAATGGCACAACAAGTTCCTTGCGGATTTCGTCGGTCATCCGGCTCCACCCAGCGCGTTCGATGTCGCCTCGTCGAATTTCTCCCGGCATTTCCTCGGCGGAACATGGGGATGGAACGATCCCGACTGCCTCATGTGCAGGTTCGAGGACACCAAACTTACGCGCGACGAGGTATACACCCACGCGGCGATAGTCGCCTTTTGCGGCGGCCCGCTGTTCATCAGCGACAATCTTTCCAAACTAACCTCCGAATCCATTAGGCTGGCCTCCATGTTGATACCGCCGATGCCTCAACCCGCCGTCCCTGTGGACCTGTTCGACTCGCCCGCAAACACGACTCCGACCACTTTGGTTTATAAATTCGACCGGGAGTTCGACCCTGCGGTCGTAGCGGGCGTTTTCAACTGGTCGGACGCCCCGGCGGACGTTTCCGTCTCATTCGAGCGGCTCGGCCTCTCCGCGTCCGACGAGTATCACGTTTTTGAATTGTGGGAGCAGAAGTATTACGGGACGGCGAAAGGGGAGGTTGCGCTGTCGAAAGTTCCCGCGCACGGCTCAAGGATACTCGCCGCGCGCCCGGCGCGCCCGGAACCATGCCTCGTCGCCGCCACTCACCACTTCACTCAGGGCGGCGTCGACCTCGTCTCGCAGAAGTTCGATCCTGCGTCCGGCGTTCTGGAAATGGAGTTCATCGCGCCCGCGGCGCGGGAAGGGCGCGTTTTAATTTCTTGCCCCGCCCCCTTCGTTCCCGACTCGTGCCTTATCAACGGCGAGAAGCGCGAACTGACCCGCGTTTCCGGCGAGGTGTTCTCCGTAGATATGCAATATCGGGATTCAGCGCGCTTGGAATTAAAAGTTAGAAAGAATTCTTGAGCGCGCAGCATAATCAAGTTTCGTGCTTGCCATTATGCCTATCGTTAGTTGATTCGACTCGCGAGAAGCTGAATCGCCACTGAGAGCGAGCATACATCTCCGCGCCGTAATTGTTTTCTTTTACACCGTCATTCTTATTTTTTGCCGTCATTCCCGCGAAAGCGGGAACCCATTTTCAACGATATAAATATAATTGCATCTCTAGGTATTATTCTGTTTTAGAATAAGATTATCGATACTAGCGCGCTCGGCTTGAACTTCGGATTTCCGACATCACTTTCTGGAAACCATCGCCCTGCTGACGATTTCTCTCATGGTGGCGGAGTGGCCGCTTTCGCCTTTGAGCTTTTCCGCCATTATGTTGGTGACTATATCGTCAGTGGCGCGGATTCGGTTGATAAGAACCCGCAGAAGAGATTCTAGCATTTTATTCGAGAGTGCGTCGCCGGCGTTCATAAGCATCTTGAAGTCGCGTCCGTAAAGTTCAAGCACGGTCGAGTTGACCAGAGCTATTCCGCTCGCGGTTCTCGGACTCCCGTCCACAAGAGCCACCTCGCCGAAAAAATCACCGTGCCTTAGCGACGTTATGTCCCAGACCGTTTCCGTGTCGAGTTTTTTTACGATTTTTATCTCGCCCTGCCCGATGATGTACATCGAGTCGCCCCATGCGCCCTCTCGGCAGATGAAATCGCCCTTTCTGTAGTGGCGCTCCTCAACCTTCGTGGCGATTAGCTCCAGCTCATCGTCGGACAAGAATTCAAAAAGCCGGCAATGCTTCAGCGTTTCCATGACGGTCATGACAAGGTCTCCGCCGTTCTCATTTTCATTACTAATATATTATCCTAATCTGAAACGACAATTTTGTAACTGCTGAAAAAGAAATGACATGTCGCGGCGCGCGGGCGGAGCGGCGGAACCGGGGCGCAAGTCATCCCACCGATTCTTCTCGAAAAATCCGGTTAGACAAAGAGGCGTCTGATGAATAGAATGAGTGAGCGACTCGTCGGTCGATGGAGGAATTGGAAGTTGAACCGCGCTTGTTCATTGTTTGCGATAACATCGACAATAATCGCCGCCGCTTTCTTCTGCGCGAAATCAGCGGATGGGGCGGAGGCCGCTCCCGGCAAATCGGCCGCGCTCTCCCAGCGCCGCATGATTGTCGTTGTCGCCGACCGCACCGGTCTTTCCGACTGGTCTGACCCGGCGCTTGTAAATTTCCGTTCCCTCGTCGAAAAAGGCTCTCTCGGCCTGATGGTGACTAGGACCGACTCTTACCTGTCTCGCGGGGAATCTCGCTCGGCTGAAGTCGCCTCTTTCCTCACATTGAACGCCGGGCTGCCCGCGGGAGGCAACAACAACGGACGTCTGGCGTATGGAATGACCGGGATTTACGAGGGCAGACCCGCCGCTCCGCTCTATTCGCATCTTACGGGCGCTCCCATTCCCGAAGACGGCATCATGAATCTGGGGATAATATCGCTGCTCAGGATGAATCAGGATGGAAGATGGAACGCGCTGCCGGGCGCGCTTGGCGACGCTTTGCGCTCCTCCGGCCTCAGAACCGCCGCAATCGGCAATTCAGACCGATTCGGCGTTCAGGAGCGTTCTGCATCCATCATCGCTATGGACTCCAAAGGCTTCATCGACCACGGCAATGTGTCGGCGGCGATGGTGGAAATAGACCTGTTTTCGGCCACACACTATAAAACGAACTATAAGGCTTTGTTCGATGAACTTGATAAAACTCTCGAAGCAAGCCATTTCATTGTCGTCGATCTCGGAGACGCCGCCCGCCTCGGCAGATTAAGAGACATGATGAGCGACGCGGCTTTTATCGACGCAAACAGGAGAGTTCTTCTCGATTACGACGCTGCTCTTGGGGAGATATCCAAAAAAATCAATCCCGAAACGACCCAGTTGATTTTGATATCTCCGACGCCTCCGGCGAACGCGGCCAAACTCAAGCAGACCCTGACGCCTCTGCTTTTGTACGGGGCAGGCGTCAAAGCGGGGACGGCGCTGACTTCCTCTTCGACTCGAAGGCCGGGCTTGGCGCGCAACACCGATTTCGCTCCTCATGTTTGCGGATTCTTCGGAATCGAGGCTCCTGTCGAGTTCATAGGTTCGCCGTTGTCCTTCGCGGACGTCGGCGGCGTTTTTGATTTCATCTCCGAATTCCACGCGCGCAATTCTTTCGTCGAATCGAGGTTCGACCTTCTAAAGGGCATTGTCGTCTGGCATCTGATCGTGTTGGTTCTGGGATTCCTCACTGTTCTCAGGCTGGATAAAGCGGGAAAATTCTGGCGTTCGGCAATGACCGCAGTAATCCTGTGGACGGCTTCGATGTTTTTCGTGTTTCTCATTCTCGGAGCTTTTCCGCAATTCAGCGAAGCGGCGGATTTCAGCGTCGCTTTTTTTGCCGGAGCCGGGATTGTGGCCGCGCTCGTCTGGCTGGCTCCCGGCGCGGACGGCAAAATGATGGCTCTCTCCGCTCTTTACATGGTCGCTTTGCTCGCCGACCAACTCACGGGAGCCTCTCTAATAAAGAACTCAGTTCTGGGCTATTATCCTCAAATGGGGGCCAGATTCTACGGAGTCGGCAACGAATACATGGGAATAATGATTGGAGCGCCGCTTGCGTTTTTCGGGCTTCTTCTGGACAGAGCGAAGTCCGCTCAAGGATTTATCAAATGGGCTATGGCGCTGGTTCTCGCCGTGTCCGCTTTTGTGATTGGCGCGCCTTTTATCGGCGCAAACTTCGGCGGATTGATATCGTCGGTGTTTGCGTTCGCTCTCATGGCGATGCTGGCGTGGAACCTTAAACTGTCGTGGAAGACCGTCATCGCGGCGGGGCTGTGCGTGGCGGCGCTCGCCGGGCTGGCGCTTTCGGCGGACTATCTTCTGTCGCGGGACGCGTCGCACGTCGGCAGTCTTGTCGGCAGAGTTGTGGAGGGCGGCGGCCCTCAGGAGTTTTTCATTGTGGCCGGACGAAAACTGGCGGTGAACTTCAGGCTGTTGCGCGTCAGCTTCTGGAGCGCCCTATTCATCGGCTCCGTGGCTGTCGCTCTGTCGGCACACTACTTCCCGGCGGAACGCGTCAAATCGCTCTTCTCCCGACAGGACTTCTTTAGAAAAGCGTATCTCGCGGCTCTCGGCGGAGCTCTCGCCGCTTTCGCGGCCAACGATTCCGGCATAGTTCCCGGAGCCACCACGCTCATGCTTCCGACCGCCGCTCTTTTCATCATGCTTTTCAACGGCGAATCACGCAAGGACACTAAACCTCGAAAGCGTAAATCATGACAATCGGCGAATTTCAGGAAACCATACGAAAGATATATTTCAACAAGGACAACGAGCGCGGGCTTGACGGAACATTTTCGTGGTTTATAGAGGAAGTGGGTGAACTGTCCCGCGCGATGAGAAACAAAGACCTGCCCGCGATGAAAGAAGAATTCGCGGACGTTCTCGCATGGCTGGTCAGCATGGCCTCCATCTGCGGAGTTGATATCGAGTCGGCGGCGATGGAAAAATATTCCGCCGGATGCCCCAAATGCGGCTCTTCCCCTTGCGCCTGCCCCGCAGACAGACGCGGCTGAATATCATCATTCTGATTCTTCACATATTGGCGAGCGAAGACCCTATCGTAGGGGCAACCCTTGCGGTTGCCCGAAACAACAAGGCGGGGGCAAGCCTTGCGGTTGCCCGAAACAACAAGGCGGGGGCAAGCCTTGCGGTTGCCCGAAACAACAAGGCGGGGGCAAGCCCCGCCCCTACGATTGGCGCTATTATTGGTTCATTAAAATCCCTTTGTTTTAAAAGATACAAAAAATATGTTGAGATAAATATTTATTCTGTTATGCCAAACCATATTCATTTGATCGTTTCTATATTGGCGAGCGAAGCCCCTATCGTTACATATTGGCGAGCGAAGACCCTATCGTAGGGGCAACCCTTGCGGTTGCCCGAAATAACAGGGCGGGGGCAAGCCCCGCCCCTACGATTGGCGCAATTATTGGTTCATTAAAATCCCTTTGTTTTAAAAGATACAAAAAATATGTTGAGATAAATATTTATTCTGTTATGCCAAACCATATTCATTTGATCGTTTCTATATTGGCGAGCGAAGACCCTATCGTTACATATTGGCGAGCGAAGACCCTATCGTTACATATTGGCGAGCGAAGCCCCTATCGTAGGGGCAACCCTTGCGGTTGCCCGAAATAACAGGGCGGGGGCAAGCCCCGCCCCTACGATTGGCGCTGTTATTGGTGCGTTCAAATTCCTTTGTTTTAGAAGATACAAAAAATATGTTGAGAATGAAATATTAATGGTGAAACTGTGTTTTGACATTGTTGCGAAATGACCCTAGGTTCGACCCCAGCCTCCTCATGACCATGTCTCGGAAAATGTCAAAAGCATTTTTGATATCACTCTCTGTAGCGGCGGCGATCTGATAAAATAGCGTATGGGCGAATGCCTGCCCGCCGAATTGGAGGGGCTGGTTCGACCGCTGAATCCAATGCAAAACCAAAAACCAAAACGTAAATCCATCCGCCTAAGAGGATTTGACTACTCCGAGCCAAGAGAATACTTTGTTACCATTTGTTCTCACAATAGAAAGTGTATTTTTGGTGAAATAAAAAACCAAGAGATGGCGTTGAATGAATTAGGAAAGATTGTGGAGGAAGAGATATTAAATATTCCAAATAGATTTAAAAATGTCGAGATAAGAATTTATACTGTAATGCCAAACCATATTCATTTGATCGTTTCCATTGGCGAGCGAAGACCCTATCGTTACATATTGGCGAGCGAAGACCCTATCGTAGGGGCAACCCTTGCGGTTGCCCGAAATAACAAGGCGGGGGCAAGCCCCGCCCCTACGGTTGGCGCTATTATTGGTTCATTTAAATCTCTTTGTTTTAAAAAATATAAAGAATATGTTGAGAATAATAATTGCAATATTGAAACAAAGTTTTGGCAACGCAACTACTACGAACACATCATCCGCAACGAAAAATCTTATGACAATATTTATGCTTACATAGAATCCAACACCCAAACATGGGAGCGGGACAGGAATCATCCGGAAAACGCAAAAATCAAAAAATCCTAGTTCAGATAAATATGCCAGTTCTTATATTTGTTCTTATTGGTTTTGCTCATCGCACACCCACAACAGGGTTGTGGGTGGCGCCCGGCACAATGGGGAAATCAAATAATTCATCGAATAATTGATTTTGCCTACCTCTTTGTGTGCCATGCACAAAACTTTTTCTTTTGTGCATGAGCGAAAACAGCGCTTGACAGCAATGCTGTCATGTTACGAGGCGGAAAGACAAACCAAACGGTTAGGGAAATATTTCAATAAATACTTGAAAAGGCTGGTAGTGGATGTATAATATGGCTGAACCAACCAACCGGTTGGTTAGTGGGAGGTCTCGATGGCTTCTTCCAAATCTCAGAAAATATTGGATAAACCCGAAGCTCGCGATAAGTTGCGCGTGGCCGCCGCCCGTCTTTTCGCCGAGCAGGGTTTCAGCGCAACCGGCGTTCAACAGATTACTGACGCCGCAGGCGTCAACAAGGCGATGCTTTATTACTATTTCGACAGCAAGGACAAGCTCTACGAAGCTCTTATCAACGAAGGCGTTTGGCTGATTGAAAGCTCTCTTTCCCCGGCGGTGGTCAGCAAACAGGACATATCGGAAAGGCTGAGAAGCTTCCTCAATTCATACCTGACGCTGGCGTTGGATCATCCTGAGATAGCGGCGATTATTTTCAGAGAAGCTTTCGGAGGGGTGGAGCCGGGGCGCAGAAAAGTTGCCGAGCACATCCGGAAGACGATTGAGCAGATGGCCGGGATGATGGAGGACGCGGCGGCGGCGGGCCGCATCAGGGCGGATATCGACCCGCTTATGGCGGCCTATTCCCTGCTCGGCATCGCCAATATGTTCATTTCAAGGCTCATCGTTTCAAAAGCCGCGTTCGAGACCGGCTCTCTGGTGGAAAATATCATGGATTTATTCATGAGAGGAGTAGAGGCGAGGAAGGAATGACGAGATGGGGGTGAAAGCGGATGTTTGCAAGGAGCGTTGTGGCAGTTGCATTCATGGGGCTTGCGCTTGTGTTCGGAGCGCGGGCGGGCGGACTTACGCTCGAAGAGGCGGTTCTCTCCGCTGTGGCGAACAATCCTCGAACCGAGGCGGCTGAACGAGAGGCGGACGCGGCTCGCGCCATGAAGGGCGAAGTCGCCGCCAACAGGCTGCCGAGGATAGATTACGAGTTCAGTTTTATTCATCTGGACGACCCGCCCAGTCTTGAAGTCCCCGACATAACCATTGATTTATCCGACTTGGGGACTGCTTTGAACGGGTACTTCAGCGGGGCGAGCCAGCAGTTGCAAGCGCTCGGAATGCCGGGTTTGCCCGCGTTTCCCACTCAACTTGGCAAAACTTTGTCTCTCCCGGCTTTTGAACTGGCCGCGCCCGACACCCGGCGGCACACTCTGTCTTTCCGTCTGCCTCTTTACACAGGCGGCAGGGTGCGCCACGCGATGTCTCAGGTCAAAAACGGGGCTGCCGCTCTGGACGCTGCGGCGGAATCAGAGCGCAGGCGGCTGGCGTTTGAAGTCGTTCAGGCGTACCTTTCCGCCGTTCTCGCGGAGAGGGCGGCTCTCGTGAACGACAAGGCTCTCGCAACCATCGAAGAGCACGTTAAACACGCCGAGGCTCTTCACGATAGGGGTATGATTCCCAAATACGACCTGATGCGCGCCCTCACCGAACGCGCCAATCAGGAGCGCAGGTCTCTTGACGCAAAAAATCAGGCCGACCTCGCGATGGCGTTCCTGCTTGATCTCATGGGAGAGCCGGACGCCGATTTCGAAAAACTCGAAACTCCTCTCGGCATCGGCGGAGAGATTGCTTTAGAGTTCGACGAAGCGGCGAGCGCCGCGCTTGAAGCGTCGAGCGATATGAAGGCTCTGCGGCACAGAGAAACGATGTACGCGGCGGGCATAAAAGCCGCGCGCTCGGAGCTTAAACCCGCGGCGGCCTTTGTGGCTTCCAAAGAGCTTCGCGACGAAGACCTGTCGGCGCTCACTCCAGAAGAGTTCGTCGGCGTGGTCGTCCGTCTGCCGGTTTTCGAGGGCGGGACGGCCAGAGCGAAAGCGTCCCGCCAGCGCGCGTTGCTGCGCCGCAATGATTCAGACATCAAACGTCTCGAAAACGGCGTCAGGCTCGAGACGCGCAAATACTGGCTCGACCTCAAATCGGCGGAAAAGGCTCTCGAAGCTTCCGCTATGGCGGTCGAACTGGCAGAGGAAAGCTCCCGGCTCGCTTCGCGCAAATACGAGGTGGGCGAAGGAACAAGCATCGAAGTGACGGACGCCGCTCTCGCGCTATCCGTCGCAGAAGTTAATCTCGACAGGGCGAAGTATCAGCGGGACGCCGCGTATTTCGGCCTTAAGAAAGCTATGGGGTTGATCCTAGAGGAATTCTCGCATCGGGGAGGCGGCACACTATGAAAAGGATGAGACCTGTTGTAAGCGGAGTTTTGGCGGTAATTTTATTCGGGGCCGGATTCGTGGCGATCCTGCTGTCAGGCAGGGGAGATTCGCGCGGCTCGGCGGCTCCTTACGTGGTGGACGGATTCATCGAAGCCGACGAAGCGGATGTCTCTTCGAAACTTCCCGGCAGAGTGGAGTCGTTGCTGGCTCGCGAAGGCGATTACGTCGAGGCCGGGCAGACTCTCGCCATACTGTCCAGCGAAGAGATAGACGCGAAGGCGGAGCAGGCTCTTGCCGGATTGAGGGCGGCGGAGGCGACTTACGAGAAAGGCAAGTTAGCCGCCGACCTTGAACGGCAGAGCGTAGAGTCGAAAATCAAACAGGCCGACGCCGGTCTCAAGGCGGCGCGCGCCGCTCTCGGCATGGCGTCTGAAAAGCTGTCCGCGCTCGAAAGCGGCGCTAGGCCTCAGGAACTTGAGATGGCCGCTCAGGCGGTAGCCGCAGCGGAGGCCGCTTACGACACAGCCACAAAAACGTGGAACCGGGTGCGGAGCCTTGCAGGCGAGGGCGTTCTTGCCGCTCAGAAAGCCGACGAAGTTGAGATGAAGTACCGCGAAGCCACCGCCCAGTTGACGGCGGCTCGCCAGCGGCACGACATGGTGCGGCAGGGCGCAAGAATAGAGGAGGTCGAGGCCGCCCGCCATCAGGTCAGACAGGCTGAAGCGGGCGTAGAGGCCGCCGAACTCACTCTTCAACTCGCTAAGGACGCCCGCCTCATGGTCGATATCCGCAACAGGGATGTGGACGCCGCGCGTCAGGGCGTCGCAGCCGGCGAAGGCGTTTTCAACGAGGCCTCCGCCTATAAGAAAAACACGAAAATCGTCAGCCCCATCTCCGGCAGGATAAACAAGCGCATGGTCAACGAAGGCGAGATTGTCGCTCCCGGATACGCGATGATGACGGTGACTGCAACTCGCGGTTTCAGGGTTGACGTGTATGTGGACGAATCGAAGTTCTCAGGCGTCAAACTGGGCGACGCCGTAAAGGTGGAGATACCCGCCGCCGGACGGACTTTTGAAGGGAAAGTGGCTCAGACGATGCCGATGGCGGAGTTCGCCACCCGGCGCTCCACCAACGAAAACGGCGGGTTCGACGAGCGCGCCCTTCGCCTGCGGATCGATATCTCCGACGCTCCGGCAGACCTTGTCGCGGGCATGACCGCCAGAGTCGCTTTCAACCATTGACGGGAGGCCAGCTATGTTCGCCATCAGAATTTTGCGCCTGATCAAACGAGAGCTGACCGACGTCGTTCTTTCAGACTGGCGGCTCACCATAATGATTTTCATCATGCCGGTCGCATACACGGCGCTCCTCGGTTTCCTGTACATGGAAAAACGCGTTTCAGAAGTGCCTGTGATGATAATCGACCACGACAACGGGGCGCTTAGCCGCTCCATCGCCACCGCCGTCGATCGCAGCGAGGCAATGAGAGTCGTCGGCATGGCCTCCGGCATGGACGAGGTAAGGGAAGCTGTTCTAGCCCGCAAAGCTTACGCCGCTATTTGGATTCCCCCGGATTTCGAGCGCGACATCAAGAAGGGCAAACAGGCCAAGCTGTTGACCGTCGCCGACGGGAGCAACATGATTCTCAGCAACACAGTGGTCACCGCGATGGCGAGGGTCGCCGGGACTTTCTCGGCGGCGGTGGAGATGAAGACGCTTAACATGAAAGGCGCTCCCTCAGACCACCTTCAGGGCAAAGCCATGCCCATCGACGGAGCCACGCGCGTCTGGTACAACCCCACATTCAGCTACAACACCTTTGTCATGGTCGGCCTCATAAGCGTTATAGTCCAGCAGATAACGCTCGTCGGCTGCGCCCTCGCTTTCGCTCGCGAACGCCAGCACGGCCTTCTTCCGCAGATACTCAAAATCACGGACAGCCCCCTTGAAGTCCTCGCCGCAAAGGGCATCTTCTATACCGTCGTCAATTTAATTACCGCGCTGGCCGCTTTCTGGATGTCGCTTAAATATTTCGGCATCAATTTCTACGGCTCCGCATGGCTGTTCTTCATGATGCTCACCGTGTTCATAATCGCGATTGTCGGCTTGGGAATATGCGCCAGCGCGATTCTGGGCGACGAGCTTTTCGCCACCGAAGCCCTCATGCTCGTCTCCCTGCCTTCATTCCTGCTCAGCGGTTTCACATGGCCAGATTTCGCCATGCTTCCCGGCATAAAGTTCATAAGCTGGATACTCCCGCTGACCCACTTCATAATGCCTCTCAGAACGGTTTTCATGCAGGGCGGCGGGTTCGAGCACATCCGTTCAGACATGCTTTGGCTCTGGACTCTCGCGGCGGCGTCCTATCTGATCGCCTACATCGTGATTTGGCGCTCTATGGCGAACGCCCGCGTCAAACTCGAAAAAGAACCGTCCGTCAGATACGCTCTCGTCCCTAACTGACGGCCTATAGATTTTCAGCGCGTTTTGTTCTATAAATTTATATAGATGCATGCGAACACGATTAAGATGTGATAACGAAGGCGCGTTGACATGGAGCTTAAGAATCCGGCAACGGGAATAAAGCATTACTATGAAATCAAAGGGGAGGGGAACCCTCCGGTCGTGCTGTTGCACGGCTGGACAGGGAATGTGTCCCGGTGGGGCAGGGTTCCTTCCTTGTTGTCCTCGAAAAACAGGGTCATCGCTTACGAACTTAGAGGCCACTCTCTAAGCGACAAAGGGAATGATCTGGATTATTCTCTGGACTCGCACGTCAAAGACCTCGAAGGCTTCCTCGACGCGCTTGGCATAGAGCGCGCGGTGATTGGCGGACATTCGATGGGCGGAATGGTCTCCCTGATGTTCGCTCTTAAAAGGCCGGAGAGAGTGGAAAAACTTGTCCTAGCCGCGACGGCGGCGGGGCTTGCCGCAGACGAAAAAGTGGTCGATCGCCTCATGTTCGGCGTCCGCATGTTTTCCCTGATGTTTAATTTCACCCTTTGGATGAAGAACCGAAAGAAAAGAAAAGCGCCCGACCTTTATCCCGACGCGTTCGACAAAAAGATGAAACCGTCAAAGGCGGCCACGATAGAATCCCTTGTAGAGATGTCGCAACTCGACCTGCGGGACAGGCTCAAGGAAATCAAAGTCCCGGCGCTGGTGATAGCCACCGAGACGGACGAAACGATTCCCGTTCATCTGTCAAAGCAACTGGCGGAACTTCTGCCGGATTCCAGATTGATAATGGTGGAGAACGCAAGTCACCAGATACCCGTCGAGAAGTCCGACGAAGTCGCCGCCGCGATACGCAAGTTTTTGGATGAATAATAGAAAATTCCGTTAGGAGCGAAATATTTAACAGTATGCGCTGCTTGTGTCGGAAGGTATTGACAGTAGGGCGGGGCGACGCTAGTATATTTATCTTGTGCGGCTTATGTCCGCGACATGAATATTAAAGGATGTGCGAGAAATGGCGTACAAATGCGAAATATGCGGAAAAGCCACGACCACGGGCAATCTGGTCAGCCACTCCAACAAAAGATCCAGACGGACGATTAAACCGAACATTCAAACGGTGAACGCTGTTGTGGACGGGAAAAAGCAGAAAGTTAAAATCTGTTCCCGCTGTCTGAGATCAAACAAAGTTCAGAAAGCTATTTAAGCTCGGAAGCGCAGGAGCCTTCACGAGGTTCCGGGCCGAGCCAAGCTTTGAATCTTCCGCAGCCGTAACTTTCCGAAACTTTCACAGTCAACGCGCATAGAATGCCTGCGGCTACCGCCACTATCACTATGTCCATCCTGTGCGCGGCGTCCGAGCGCAACGGCATTATGTCCGCCGCCGCCACGAAGAAGCCCCCGATAGAGCCTATAACAGCGCCGAGCAACAGTCCGAGGTCGCTTCTGCCTATGCCGACGGCGACCGCCAGCAATGCCCCGATGACCAGCCCGACAATAATCTTTTTCACAATGAGCAAAACCAGAGCGCCTGCGGCGGCCTCGCCTAAGGCTCCGCCAACCAGCAGCCGGATAATGAAAAACAACGGAGCCCAGACCGCGCAGATGACAAGCGCGGCAGGCAGGGCCGCCATGCCTATCTTGACGGCGCGCGCCGCCACATAGTCGTCGTAATCCTTCAGCGCCCCGCCGCACGCGGGACATGTTCCCATATTCGTTTCGTCTTTTCCCATCGTCATCTCCAGACAACGCCCCGGATGAGCCTGCGCTTCCCGGCGTATTCCGTCAGTTACGATTTCGCTTGTATATTATCTAGGATTTTTCTCAAAGTTTCCAGTTCGACGCCAGATATCCTGATTTTTTTTCTTCGCGACGCCGATCCGGATGAAATCTCGATATCGGACGCGCTAGCGCCGGTGAGTTTCGAGAGGAGCCGGATCAGTTCGGCGTTGGCTTTGCCGCCTTCCGGCGGAGCTTTGATTTCGACCTTCAGCGCGCCGTCAACAGTTCCGCCTGCCTTGCTTTCCCTCGCTCCCGGCTTGACCTTTACGTCGAAGCCGAGGCCGGAGCGGGTCTGCCGAATCTCGATTTCAGGCATCTTCGAAACCTTGAGACGCGATGTCTTCCGGCTCCCTCAACTCGCCGAGCCTGTGCCTGAAAGATTCGAGCAGGGTCTCGAACTCGATCTGAAACTGTTTTTTTGCGGCGCGCGTCTGGGCGAACCTTTCGGCTATCTTGTTGCTCTTGTGATGCGCCTCTTCGATTATCAGTTCGCTCTTCTTCTTTGCCGTCTCCATCAGGTCGTCTTTAGTGCGTTGCGCCAGCAGAAGCGTTTCCTTTATGCTGTCCTCAAGCTCGTGATACTTCGCCAAGCTGTCCTTGGCGGCGTCAAGCTCGCGTTCGACCATTGCCTTCGCCGACATCAGTTCGCCCATCTCGCGGGAGACGTTTTCAAGGAATTCCCTGACCTCGTCCGGGTCGTATCCCCGAAGTTTCTTCTTAAATTCCCTGCTGGAAATCTCGATCGGTATTATCCCCATTGCGTCCGCCTCCCGATATCATAAAAAGTGAAAGATGACAGTGAAAAACGCTTTCCTGAATGTCTCCACAAGAAGAATCGCGAGAATGGGAGAGAAGTCGAGAGGAAAAGCGTTGGCGTCTATGCGGAGCAGTCCGAAGAAAGCCCGCAGCAACTCCCGGCACGGCATGAGAACAGGCTCGGTTAGTTTTCCCAGAAGGTCAGTCAGCGCGCTTCTCTGGGGCCGCACCCAAGACAGTATCACTGACGCGATAAGCAGAAAACCATAAAGCCTGAACAGCATATTTATTATTTCGAGAACGATTTTTATCATCAGCCGCACCATCCGCGACCGCCGATGACAGCCGAAGCTTGCGCCCGGCCGCGCTCCCGGCGGCGTTTGTTGTTATTATAATGTCCTGATTTCAGCCTTCAGAGTTAACACATTTCGGTCACATATAGAATCCGTTGTCCATGAGGGCTTTCAATTGGTCGAAATCGAACTTCAGGTCGTCAAGCTGCGAACGGCGGTAAAGGGCCGCCGCCGGATGGTACATCGGAAGACACAGAATGCCTTTCCATTTCATGGGTTTGCCGTGAACGCGGGATATTGGCAGGTCGGGCTGCACCAGCGTGTGAAGAGAGTGGCGTCCCAGCGTGCAGATGACTTTCGGGCTGATGAAGGATATCTGGGCGAAGAGAAAATCCTTGCATGCCTCGATTTCCTCCGGCCTAGGGTCCCTGTTCTCCGGGGGGCGGCACTTGATGATGTTGCCGATGAAGACATCCGCGCGGGCCAGCCCGATTCCTTGAATCATCTTGTCCAGAAGTTTGCCGGCGGCTCCGACGAAGGGCCTGCCCTTAGCGTCTTCATCCTTGCCGGGGGCTTCTCCGACGAACATTATTTCAGCGTCAGGGTTGCCCTCGCCGAAAACCGTGTTCGTCCGCGTCCGCGACAGCTCGCACTTGTCGCATACGGACACCATGCCTTTCAGGTCTTCCCATGCGCCCATCTGATGTTTCTCCATTTTTCCAATTATATCACACAACCGGGGGCGCAGTCACGCTATGGCGCAAGCCGCTTCGCTCTATTGCAACCGGAGTCTCTACGGCGTACAATATTCGGACAAATGAAGACCGGCCTCGCGCCGGACGAACGGAGGAAGAATCATGTTAAAGAGCGTTGAAGAACTGAAGGGGCTGCTTGCCGGGAAGGCTGACATAAAAGACGGGGCGATAAAGATTGCGGATGAAAAAGGGTTCAGGGCGCTAGCCAGAACGCTGGCGGAGAACTCGGCGATGAACGACAACGCCGAGGTGCGCGACGCCGTAAGATGGGTGATCATCGAAGGCGGTCAGGAACTTGGCGTAATCCTCGCCTCAATCAACGATTTGTACATGGCCGCAGGCAAGGGCGAGTGCGAAGGGCTTACCGTCCCGGCGATCAACGTCCGCGGGTTCACTTTCGACACGGCCCTCGCAATCTTCGCAAGCTGCCGCAACAAGAACAACACTGCGGTCATCTTCGAGATAGCCCGCAGCGAGATGGAATACACCGAGCAGAGGCCCGCCGAATACACCAGTTCGATTATGGCCGCCGCCATCGCGGACGGCTACAAAGGCCCGCTGTTCGTTCAGGGCGACCACTTTCAGGTCCGCAACCGCCTGTGGAGAGAAAACAGGGAAGGCGAGAAGCAGAATCTTCGCGACCTCATCAAGGAAGCGGTGGACGGCGGATATCTGAACATCGACATCGACACATCCACTCTCGTGGACTTGAGCAAGGAAACGCTTGAAGAACAGCAGAGGCTCAATTTCGAAGTGGCGGCGGAGTTGACGCAGTATATAAGGAAAATAGAGCCGAAAGGCGTCACCATCTCCGTCGGCGGAGAAATCGGAGAGGTCGGAGAAAAGAACAGCACGGTCGAGGAGCTTGAGGCGTATATGAGCGGATATAAGAGCTGCCTCGGAGAGGGACTGGTCGGCCTGAGCAAAGTCAGCGTGCAGACGGGCACGTCGCACGGCGGCGTGGTGCTCCCCGACGGCTCCATCGCGAGCGTCGCGCTCGATTTCGACACCCTCGAAAAGCTTTCTCTGGAAGCTCGCAAAAAGTGGGGAATGGGCGGCGCGGTTCAGCACGGCGCTTCCACACTCCCGGACGAGATGTTCCACAAGTTCCCGCAGACAAAGACCGTCGAGGTTCACCTCGCCACCGGGTTCCAGAACATCGTTCTCGACTCGAAAAGCTTCCCCGAAGATTTGAAAAAGAAAATGTACGCTTGGATGGACGTAGAGCTTGCCAAAGAGAGAAAAGAAGGGATGACGGCCGAGCAGTTCTACTACAAGAGCAGGAAGAAAGTGTGGGGGCCGTTCAAGAAAGACGTGTGGTCGATGCCGGAAGACGTCCGGGCCGCCCTGCGCGCCGAACTCGAAGCGAAACTTGATTTCCTGTTCGAGCAACTGGGCGCGGTGAACACCGCCGGGCTGGTCGCCGACAAAGTTAAACTCGTCCGCGTCAAGTGGCCGGTTAAACCAGCCTCGCTCTGACGTCCGGTTTTTTTAGTCGCTAATAGACAACCACGCCGGGCTTCGCCTCCCGGCTGAAAGGCGCTGCTGAACAATGAAAGTTCCGTTTATCGATTTGAAAGCGTGCTTCGACCCGTTGCGGGCGGAGATGATGAACGCTATGGAAGGCGTGTTCGAGCGTTGCGATTTCGTGCTAGGCAAACCGGTTTCAGAACTGGAAGCGGCCGTGCGCGAACACAGCGGCGCAAAGTTCGCGCTCGGCGTCGCCAACGGCACGGACTCTCTGGTCATCGCTCTCCGCGCTCTCGGAATCGGCTCCGGCGACGAAGTAATCACATCCCCTTTTACGTTCATGGCCACGGCGGAGGCGATAAACGAGGTCGGCGCTCTTGTCGTCTTTCAAGATATCGCGCCCGAATCGTATAACCTCGATCCAGTGAAAGTGGAACAGTACATCGAGGCGGATTGCCGAAAGACGGACGCGGGACTGATTGACTCGCGCACGGGCAAACGGCTCCGCGCCATTCTCCCCGTACACCTTTACGGCCTCATGGCCGACATGCGCGCCTTCATGAAAATGAAAGCGAAATACGGCATAGACATCATTGAGGACGCGGCTCAGGCTCAGGGCGCAACGATGACTATCGATGGCAAAACCGTTCATGCTGGGGCTATAGGCGACGCCGGCTGCCTCTCTTTTTATCCCAGCAAAAACCTCGGCGGAGCCGGCGACGGCGGCATGATTCTCACCAACAGGCAGGATGTTTACGACAACGCCAATCTGCTCCACGTCCACGGCAGCAATCAGAGGTACTATCACACCGCTTTCGGATACAACAGCAGGCTCGATTCATTTCAGGCCGCCGCCCTGCTCGTGAAACTGCCCCGCATGAACCGCTGGCTTGAAATGCGGGCGGAAAACGCCCGCGCGTATTGCGACGCCATTAAGAATAAACTTTCGGCGGCGGGAATTACTGTCGTTTTTTCAGACGAAATCGGCTCAGACGGCAAACGGCCCGACGGCGCGGTCGTGCTGCCCGTTTCGCCTAAGGACTTCGCTCACACATACAACACGTTCGAAATAAGGGTTCCCGACAGGGACGCGGTTTCAAAAACTCTTATCGATAAAGGCGTCGGCAACGCGATTTATTATCCTCTCGCGCTGCACAAGCAGACTGTGTTCTCCTTCTTGGGGCATGCGCCCGAGGATTTCCCCGTCACCGAAGCGGTGTGTTCTGACATTCTTGCTCTTCCGCAGTATCCAGAACTGTCGCGGGACGCGGTGGAATATGTCGCCGAGAGCCTCGCGGCCGCTGTTAAAAAATGAACAAAATCATGTCGGCTCTGAAAACAGGCTTTGTAATAGCGTTGGCATCGGCATTATTTGCGTTCGCCGCTCAAACTCCCCGCGCTATGGCCGAAGACTCTATCGGCTCGGCTTCTCCGGAACCCTCGCGCAGAGAAATCACTCTGAAAGTCATGACTATCAACCTGCGCCATCACGCGGATTTGTGGGAGGAAAGGTTTCCTCTCATCGCCGATGAAATTGTGCGCCTCGATCCCGACATTATCGGGTTGCAGGAAGTTTCCATAGGAATGGACCAGACCGCTGTTCTCCTTTCTCTCATCAAGCAGAAGAGCGGAGGAGAGCAGGGGAAAACATACAACAAATACGAGCGGCTCAAGACAGGTTTTGAGGCGGTCTCCGGCGAAGGCATATCCATCTACAGCAGATTCCCAATCGTCGAAAAAAATTTTACGGACTTGAAGAACGGCAGGGTTGTCGTTTTCACAAGAATTAATGTCGCCGATGGCCTCGACGTTGATATGTACAACACGCATCTGCATCACATGGGCGGTGACGAAACCCGCCTGCCTCAGGCTAAGAAGATTGTCGCGTTCGAAAAAAGAAACAGCGCCGGAAATATTGTTTTTCTCACTGGAGACATGAACGCGAAACCTGAATCCGAGACAATCGCGGCGTTCACGGGAGCCGGATTCGAGGACACTTATGTGCTGGCGCACGGCGAAACGGCGGAGGACACCGGGAAGACTTCCTCGATAAGGCTCGAAAAAGGCCGCGACGCAGCCGATCAGAACCCGAAAAGCAGGATAGATTACGTTTTCGTAAAACAGCCGGATTCCGGCCCGGCGGTGAAAACGATTGATTCGGTGGTCTGTTTCAGAAACCACAACGAAGAAGGCCTTTATCCCTCCGACCATCTCGGCGTGATGACGACATTCTTAATTTCTTATTGACGCATGCTTCCCAAAAAACAGAAAATGAAGCGACATATATTCCAGTCGGCTGATTTGCCATTAAACATTCTAAAAATCACAAGCGAACAATGAGAAGCGCGTCGCCGATGGAGCGTTCCTCGCCGCCGGCGCCGATATCGCCGGGCAGAGGCAGCGTGCCCGGAGTGGCAAGTTTGCCGGCGAGTTTCAGAGCGCGAGTCATCCAGCCGCCCGACTCGCCCAATTGCGGCTGATTGAGTGAAACCCCTCTGAGAATCATTTGAGAAGAGGCTCCTCCGTCAAGATTCACGGCGTCCCGGCAGCCGATGGCAGCCATCAGTCTCGCCGCCTCGTTTAGCGTTACGCCCTCACTCTCGCCCGGCATTCTCCCCTCGAAAACCGCCGCCGTCGCGTCGCCATTTTCATATATGCCGACGCATGTGCGGGGCGCCGGAATCTTGTAGTGGTTCAGCACGGAATTGAAAGCCGGAAGCGGCGGCGTTCGGGGAGCGAAGCCTGACGCAACAAGGCTTTCGACGTCGATTTCGAGAGGCATTCCGTCTGAAACCAGCGCGGGGCCTGCTTCTATCGCGTGCGCGGCTCCGCCGAAATTTTCTTCTGCCGCAGCATTCAACTCGTATGCGACGCGCGTAGGATGCGGCCGCCCTTTAGTTCCTGCGACTCCCCATGCGTCTTTCTCGGCGGACACCACAAACCCGTTAATCGGAATAATAGCTCCTCCGCCCGCGCGGGATGAAGCCGTTGTCGCGCCGATAACCGAAACGTCGATTGCGCCCGGCCTTCCCGGAGATTTCGGCGAGTTCCACGCCGGAGTGTAACATGCGACGCCCGAAGTTCCTTCGCGGTTCACGGCGGACGGCGACAGTCTTGACTCGGTTCCGTCGCTCCAATGGAAAACCAATGTCATGTCAGTCAATTTCGGAGAGGCCGCCCGCGCGCCGCCTGTTCCGCCGAACAGAAGAGAGGCGCGTCCGTAGAGCGGCGGAAACGTCGTCTCTCCGGCTGTCATCCGCCACCCGATAGGGTCGCCGACTCGCGTTTCGGAAGCAACGAACCTCGCCGCGCGGCTCCATAAGCGTTCGATGAATATGAAGAAACCACCGTTCAACGCGCCGACGACTTCTCCGCCGAAATCCCCGCGAGCGGCGGACGAAGCGTAAATTTGCGAAAGCTTGGCGGAGCCGAATCCCGTGGACTGTCTAGCCGTCACAGGAACAAGCGCGTATCCGTCAGCCGGCAGCCGCATAAAAATGGCGCGTTGTCTAGTCCGGGAGCCGTCAGCCGCCGCGAGCGTGAAGCGCGCTCTAATGCAATCGGGGTTAGTCGCGATAATTTCCGCGCTCTCGATGTCTATGCCTTCGGCGGCCTTCAGCCGCTCTGCGATATCCATTTGCTCCTCCGCGTTGTCGATTATAACATCAGGCGGCCCGCGCGCGGCAAGTCCGCGAACCAAACTAGATGATGGCGGCGGCGCCGCTCTTTATTGACACGCCGGATGGCGGCTCTTATACTTTTTGCGTTCGGCGCGCGGTGGAAATGCCGGAGCGGCGCGGCGGGCGCAGACCAGCGACGTTGAGAAGGAAACGGAAAGATGAAACAGGCAGTCGGCATAATAGGCATCATCATTATGAGGCCGCCTGTGGCGTCGGCGCTCGATTGAGAGCGAGATAGACGCCGGGGGCGGCCAGAGGTTACGGCAAGGGCGCTCGCGGCGGACAACAAGCGACAACAGCCGCGGGCGATGTCCCGCGGTTTTTTATGCGCGGCCCGTTTTCAGTCGCCGGCGGCGGGGCCGGCAAAATTCAGATAGACGTCAGGGGAAAATCATGTTTGACAAAGTGGAAAAAAATCCGGATTTCGCAAAACTCGAACTGAAGGTTCTCGAAAAATGGGAACAGAACGACATAATGAAACGGAGCATGGAACAGCATCGCGGCGCGGATAAGTTCACGTTTTACGAAGGGCCGCCGACCGCCAACGGCATGCCTCACCCCGGCCATGTTCTCACCCGCGTCATGAAAGACGTATTCCTGCGCTACCGTTCGATGCGCGGCTTCGACGTTCTCCGCAAGGCGGGTTGGGACACTCACGGGCTGCCGGTCGAGATCGCCGTCGAGAAAGAGCTTGGAATCGACGGCAAAGCCGACATCGAAAAGTTCGGCGTCGCCGAGTTCATCGCAAAGTGCCGCGAAAGCGTGTTCAAATACGAAAAAGAATGGCGCAAGATGACGGAGCGCGTCGGCTTCTGGGTCGATTTGGACGACCCATACGTCACCTGCCAGAACAACTACATCGAATCGGTTTGGTGGATACTGAAACGCTACTGGGACGAAGGCCTGCTGTACAAGGGCCACAAGGTGGTTCCCCAGTGTCCAAGCTGCGAGACCGCCCAGTCCAGCCACGAGATAGCTCAGGGATACCGCGAGGTCGAAGACCCTTCGGTGTTCGTACGCATGCGGGTCAAAGGCTCTCCCGACACTTCCTTCCTTGTGTGGACGACCACCCCGTGGACGCTTATCAGCAACGTCGCCATCGCTTTGGGCGCGGGGCTGGACTACGCGAAGGTTAAATACAAAGACGAATATCTCATACTCGCCGAGGGCAGGCTCCCCGCGGTTTTCGGCGAAGAAAACTACGAAGTGGCGGAAAGATATAAAGGCGCGGATCTCGAAGGGACGGAGTACGAGCCGCTCTACACATTCTGCGCCCCTGAAAAAAAAGCTCACTACGCCATACTGGGCGACTTCGTCACGATAGAGGACGGCACGGGGATTGTCCACATCGCTCCAGCGTTCGGCGAGGACGACTATCAGGTCGGCATCAAGTTCGACCTGCCTTTCCTTCAGCCGGTGGACACCAAGGGCCGCTTCACCTCCGAGGTGACGCCGTGGGCCGGACTGTTCGTCAAAGACGCCGACGCAGGCATCATCGAAGAGTTGCGCGAACGCGGCATACTCTACCGCTCCGAGGGGTACGTCCACACTTATCCCTTCTGCTGGCGCTGTCATTCGCCCATCGTCTATTACGCGCGCCACTCTTGGTTCATCCGCACCACCGCTTACAAAGACACCATGCTCGAAGTGAACGACAGCATCAACTGGATTCCCGAACACATACGCAAGGGGCGGATGGGCGATTTCCTTGAAAACAACATCGACTGGGCGGTGTCGCGAGACAGATACTGGGGCACGCCTCTCAACCTTTGGATTTGCGAGGCGGACGAGTCTCACGTGCTGAGCGTGGACAGCGCCGCAGACCTCAAGGCTCACGCGCTTGACTATCCCGACGGCGAGCTGGACCTTCACCGCCCTTACGTCGACGCCATACACTGCAAATGCCCGCAGTGCGGCGCCCGCATGTCCCGCACGCCCGAAGTCATCGACTGCTGGCTGGATTCCGGCGCGATGCCTGTCGCTCAATGGCATTACCCGCATGAAAACAAAGACGTTTTTGACAGCCTCTTCCCGGCCGACTTCATAACCGAGGCGATAGACCAGACTCGCGGTTGGTTCTATTCCCTCATGGCCATCAGTTCGTTCCTGTTCAAAAAATCCCCCTTCAAAAGCTGTCTTGTTCTGGGACACGTTCTGGCCGAAGACGGCTCCAAGATGTCCAAACACCTCGGCAACTATCTTGACATGGACGTAGTATTCGACCGTTTCGGGGCGGACGCTTTCCGCTGGGTGTTCTACCGCGACAACAATCCGTGGCTGCCCACGAGGTTTTCGGAGCGCGCCCTCGAAGAAGCTCACAAGAATTTCTTCCTCACTCTCTGGAACATCTATTCCTTCTTCGTCATCTACGCGAACATAGACGAATTCGAGCCTGCCGAGCACGAAGTCGGCGCGGACGCCCTTGACGCTTCCGACCGCTGGGCGCTCTCAAGGCTCAACAGCGCCGTCGCTCTGATAAAAGAAAACATGGACGCGTTTCAGGTGACACCCGCCGCGCGCGCCATCGAGGCTCTCGTGGACGACATCTCCAACTGGTACGTCCGCAGGTGCAGGCCCCGCTTCTGGAAAAGCGAGAAGGACGACGATAAATGGGCCGCTTACTCCACTCTAAGGGAAATCCTCGTCACAATTTCTAAACTCCTCGCCCCGTTCGCGCCGTTCACCGCCGAGGTGATTTACTCGAATCTTGCGCGCGACACTAAACGGGACAAAGCCGAGGACAGTGTTCATCTCGCAGCCTTCCCGGAGCCTGACTCTTCTCTCATCAACGCGGGCCTCGAAGAAGCCATGGAGTTCGTCCGCGATCTTTGCAACGAAGGCCGCAGTCTTCGCAACAAGAAACAGGTCAAAGTCAGACAGCCTCTCCAGAGAATTTTTATACGACTCAAGGAAGGAAAACTCAGGGACGGCATTGCTCCTCTCAAGGACATGCTTACCGACGAGCTTAACATCCGCGACATCGCTTTCATAGACAGTTTTGACGACCTCATGTGCGTCAGCTTGAAACCCAACTACAAAAAACTCGGGCCGAAGTACGGAAAAGACTTAAAAGCCATTGAGGAATACTTCAAGACGCTCGAAGACCACGCCGGAGCTTGCCCGTCCTACTTCAACGATGGCCGTCTGGATGTCGAAATCGGCGGCTCCAAATTCGAGTTCGTCGAGGGCGACCTCGAACAGGTGAAAACTCCCTCGCCAGACTATCTAGTCGGGGAGACCGTCGCTCTCGACATGAGGCTGACTCCGGAATTGATAAGAGCGGGCAGGGCGCGCGAGCTTGTTCACAAAATCCAGAACCTCCGCAAGGAAATGGACCTCGATTACGCCGCCCGCATCAATATCGCGTATTCCTGCGGGCCGGACCTGAACGAGATTTTCGGCGACCCCGCGCTGGCCGAGTACATAATGAAAGAAACGCTCGCCGTCTCTCTCGATTGCTTGTTGCAGGACGCCGACGCGGACGCCGCCAGATTCGACATAGACGGCGTGGCTTGCGGCGTAAAACTTTCGGTGAGCAACTGAAGCGGCCCTGCCGTCTTTATTCGCGCGGACATATTGAAAACTCCGCCCTCCGCGTGATACACTCTCTTGGCCTCTAAAAACGGCCGCATTATAACTACTACCCGCGCCTATTAATGTGAGAGTCGCGGGATAAAGTCACCGCTATGGAGGTTCCGTCGTGTCAAAGATTCCCGGCATTAATAAAGTATTGATAATCGGCTCAGGGCCGATAATCATCGGGCAGGCCTGCGAGTTCGACTACTCAGGCACGCAGGCGTGCAAGGCGCTTCGTCAGCTCGGTTACGAGATTGTTCTCGTCAACTCGAATCCGGCGACGATAATGACTGACCCCGGAATGGCAGATATCACCTATATCGAGCCTCTTACTCTGGAAACTCTGGAGAAAATCATCGCCAAGGAACGCCCGGACGCGCTGCTGCCGAACCTAGGCGGCCAAACAGGTTTGAACCTGTCCTCCGAACTCGCCCAGAGCGGCATCCTCGACAAATACGGCGTCCAGATCATCGGCGTCAAGGAAGACGCCATCAAACGCGGCGAGGACCGCACCGAATTCAAAAACACGATGGAAAAACTCGGCATCGGCCTGCCTCCCAGCAGAACCACCACCAGCGTGGATGAGGCTGTCGAGATAGCCCGCGAAATCGGGCTTCCCGTCGTCATCCGTCCCGCATACACTATGGGCGGCATGGGCGGCGGCTTCGCTTACACATTCGACGAAGTCCGCTCCATCGCCGCTCGCGGCATGTCATTCAGCCGCATCGGCCAAGTCCTCATCGAAAAATCCGTTCTCGGCTGGGAAGAGCTTGAACTCGAAGTCGTCCGCGACTCCGACAACAACATGATAACCGTCTGCTTCATTGAGAACGTCGACGCTATGGGCGTTCACACAGGCGACAGCTATTGCACCGCCCCCATGCTCACCATCTCCCAAGAGCTTCAGGACAGGCTTCAGGATTACTCCTACCGCATAGTCGAGAGCATAGGCGTCATCGGCGGCACGAATGTGCAGTTCGCCCACAACCCGCAGACCGGCGACGTTACCGTCATCGAAATCAATCCCAGAACATCCCGCTCGTCAGCTCTCGCATCGAAAGCCACGGGGTTTCCCATCGCTCTTGTTTCAGCTAAACTCGCGGGCGGCCTCGCTCTCAAAGACATCCCTTACTGGCGCGACGGGACGCTCGACAAATACACTCCTTCCGGCGACTACGTTGTGGTCAAATTTGCCCGCTGGGCATTCGAGAAATTCCCCGGCTCAGTGGACAAACTCGGCACTCAGATGCGCGCCGTCGGCGAAGTAATGAGCATCGGCAAAACCTACAAGGAAGCCTTCCTCAAGGCCATTCGCTCTCTAGAAAATGGCAGACACGGTCTCGGCTTCGCCAAAAACTTCAACGAGATGTCACTCGACGACATCAAGAAAGCAATCGCTGAACCGACTTCAGAGCGCCAGTTCCTGATGTATGAAGCTCTTCGCAAAGGCGCGGACGTCGATGAGCTTTTCAAAATCACGCACATCAAACATTACTTCATCGAACAGATGAAGGAGCTTGTTGAACTAGAAGAAGAATTGCTCAAGCACAAAGGAAACTTGCCGCCGGACGATTTGCTCGTCAAAGCCAAAAAGGACGGCTTCGGCGACAAATACATTTCCAAACTGCTCGGCGTCAAAGAGAAGGACATTCGCGAAAAAAGGCTCGCTCTCGGACTCAAGCAGGCTTGGAACGCTGTCCCGGTAAGCGGCGTGGAGAACGCGGCTTACTATTATTCCACTTACAACGCCCCAGACGAAGTCCCGGTGTCCGGCAACAAGAAAATCATGATTCTAGGCGGAGGCCCGAACAGGATAGGGCAGGGCATCGAGTTCGACTACACCTGCGTTCACGCCACCCTCACCCTCAGAGAAATGGGCTACGAAACCATCATGGTCAACTGCAACCCGGAAACGGTCTCTACCGATTACGACACGTCGGACAAACTTTATTTCGAGCCGCTCACTGTCGAAGACGTGCTGAGCATATACGACAAAGAGAAACCGGAAGGGATAATTGTCCAGTTCGGCGGCCAGACTCCTCTCAATATCGCCTCCCAACTCGAAGAGGCGGGCGCGAAAATCCTCGGCACTTCCGTAAGAAGCATCGACCTCGCGGAAAACAGGGAACTCTTCGGCGAAGTAATGAAAAAACTCGGCGTTCCCATGCCCAACGCCGGAACCGCAGTAAATCTGGAAGAAGCAATCGCCGCCGCGAACCGCATCGGATACCCTGTGGTCGTCAGGCCGTCCTACGTTCTCGGCGGGCGCGGAATGGAAATCGTTTACGATGAAGAAATGCTAAAACGCTACGTCTGCGGAGCTATCGAGATTACGCCAGAAGCCCCCATGCTCATCGACAAGTTCCTCGAAGACGCCCTCGAATGCGAAGTGGACGCCATCGCCGATGGCGAGCAGGTCTATGTGCCGTCCATCATGGAGCACATCGAAGCGGCAGGCATCCACAGCGGCGACAGCGCATGCGTCATCCCTCCCATCGGAATCTCACCCGAACTCATCGGCGTTCTCGAAGAATTCACCCGCCGCATCGCCATCGAACTCAAAGTTGTCGGCCTCATGAACATTCAATACGCGATAAAGGACGGCGTCGTTTACATCCTAGAAGCCAATCCCCGCGCGTCCCGCACAGTTCCTCTCGTTTCAAAGGTCACCGGCGTCTCCATGGCGCGCATCGCCACAAAAGTGGCCCTCGGCGAAAAACTCAAAAACATGGACACCGCCCCGCGCGTTTATCCTCACTTCGGCGTCAAGGAAACGGTTTTTCCGTTCAATATGTTCCCCGAAGTCGACCCCGTGCTCGGCCCGGAAATGCGCTCAACCGGCGAAGTCCTCGGCCTTGCCGACTCCTTCCCCCTCGCTTTCTTCAAATCTCAGGAGGCGGCAGGAAATAAACTTCCTCTCGCGGGCGCCGCTCTGATAACAGTCGCAGGCGGCGACAAAGAACGCATCCTGCCCGCAGCAAAAGACCTCTCAAACGCCGGGTTCAAGATCGTTTCCACATCTGGAACAGCGGACTTCCTTGCCTCTAAAGGCGTTCCCTGCGACAAAATTAAGAAAGTCCATGAGGGTAGGCCGAACATCGTAGACGCTATTCAGAACGGCGAAATCAACATCGTCATCAACACTCCCATCGGCAAAGATGGCATGTATGACGACAGCTACATCAGAAAGACGGCCATTAAATACAAGATTCCGTATTTCACCACGACCGACGCAGGCAAGGCCGCCGCTCAAGGCATTCTCGCCGCAAAGAACGACCTCCTAGATGTCAGATCGTTGCAGTCCTACCACGAAGATGTGAAGTGATTATCAATAGATAACAGATGTTTGGGCGGGCGGCGCTGGTCTCCCGCCCGTTTTCTTTTTGTCATGTCGCAAGAATCTGGAATATGCCAATTAAGAACTAGCGTAGAAAACAAGGAATTGAGGATAGATAAGCGCAATATGCCGGCGCGGCATAGCAAAAAAAATGCGGACATGCGTCACACTGCGCTTGGGCGGTTGCGCTTGTGGATAAGCCGAAGGCCTTCAAGTGTGAGCAGAGGCTGAACCTCGTCGATTGTCGCGGAGTCAGCCGCGATGAGAGAGGCGAGGCCTCCGGTCGCGATTACTTTCGGGTTGCCGCCCAGCTCTTTTTTAATCCGTCGCGAAATTTCGTCAACTTGGCCGACGAATCCGTAATAAATGCCGGACTGCATGCTTTCGACCGTGTTTCTGCCAATGAGGTTGTCGGGTTTGCGCACCTCGACGCGAGACAGCCGCGCCGCAGCCCTGAACAACGCTTCTATAGAGATTCCTATTCCCGGCGCGATGCAGCCGCCGAGATATTCTGATTTGTCGTTGATGGCGCAGAAAGTAGTCGCCGTTCCGAAATCCACGACGATGACAGGCGCGCCGTACAGCGCTATCGCCGCCACCGCGTTCACAATCCTGTCCGCCCCGACTTCCTTAGGATTTTCGTATTTGATGTTCATTCCGATTTTAATTCCGGGGCCTACGAAGATGGCTTCAGAGTTGAAGTATCTGTGAGCCATTTCTCTTAGCGTGTCAGTGATGGGCGGAACGACGGTCGAAATAATCACGTCTGTGACGTCGTTCTGTTTTATTCCGGAGTAGCCGAGAAGCGAAATGATAGAGTGGCCGTACTCGTCGGCGGTGCGGTTCTGTGCGGTGGAAACCCTGAAATGAGTTTTCAGGTCGCCGCCGTCGAAAACTCCGATGACGATGTTGGTGTTTCCCACATCAAGAGCCAGCAGCATACATACCCTCCTAAATACGGCTTCGCGTCGCGCGAGTCAATCGTCAGATATATTGAACAACATGCTGATGTCCAGCGCGTCGGGCGAGTGAGTCAAAGCTCCCACCGATATCATGTCCACGCCTAGACCGGCGATATGCGGAGCGGTGAGCGTGTTTACGTTGCCCGACACCTCCACCACCGCGCGGCCGTCTATAAGAGCGACGGCTTTTTCCATGTCGTCGAGAGACATGTTGTCGAGCATGATAATGTCGGCGCGCGCCTCGACCGCTTCGAGCGCTTCGTCGACGGAGCGCGTTTCGACTTCGATTTTGAGAGCGCCTCGAGTATGAGCGCGGGCGCGTTCAACGGCGGCGCGCACTCCTCCCGCCATGGCGACATGGTTTTCTTTGAGAAGAACGGCGTCGTAGAGGCCGACCCTGTGGTTCAGTCCGCCTCCCGCCCGCACAGAGTATTTATCAAGGACGCGGAGGCCCGGCACGGTTTTCCGCGTGTCGTATATTTTCGCCTTCGAGCCTTCCACTTTGCGCGTCATTATGAAAGTGAAAGTGGCTATGCCGGACATGCGCTGAAGAAAGTTGAGAGCCACTCTTTCAGCAGACAACAGAGCGGAGGCGCGCCCCTTGGCGACAGCCAGCAAATCCCCGCGCCTTACGCGCGTTCCTTCTTCGACATGCTTCTCAAACGATATCTTCGGGTCGAGTTTCCTAAAAACCGTCTCTGCGACGAACAACCCGGCGATTATGCCGTCTTCTTTCGCGACGATGCGCGCTTCTCCGCGCCTGTCGCCAAGCTCCAGCGAGTCGGTGGTAACGTCTCCGTGACCGATGTCTTCCTTGAGGGCGCGTTCGACTATGTCGATGTAGTCTTCAAGAGCCGGTATGTTCATGTTCCGATTCTAACTTTCGAAGTCAGTTTTTTAAGAGCCGCCACAGCCGACATAAAAGCAAGGGCGCTTGTTTTCGGGTTGTCTGGCGACGGCCTGTTTTCAAGTTTGACGAACAAGTTGACATACGGCGATTCCAGCCTGACCTCGTGAATGTTCGTGTCTATCGCCGGGTCCGCCACGATTCTCACTGTCATTGAATCTCCCGCGCCGCTGGCAAGAGCTAGGGTGGTGGAGACGTTGATATTCTTCGGGAATTTTTTGATAGCCTCTGAAGGCGGGCCTTCAAAAACCACCAGAGGCTCCGTCAGCCCGTCGAGCGAGACGCCCATTTCGTCCAGCGCCGCCGCCCCCTTGAGGCCTTGGGGCGGTTTGCGCGTCGTTAGGCTTATGGACGTAACCTGCCCGCCCGCGCAGGCCAGAATGCCATCCACTCCAGCCACTGCCCCGGAAGGTATGTGAAGGACGGCGGGACTATTCTCAAATAGCGCGAAATGTTCGGGTTTCAGTCCGCCGACGCTCATGACCACGAGGGTTACGCCTCTTGCGGCGCAAAGCTCCGCAAGTTTCTCCACCGCGGAACCGGCCGCGCATTCGATGATTATTTCGCTGGAAGCGACAAGGTCTTCAACGCTAGTCGAAGCCGGGGCTGTTTTAAGAGAGCAAGATAATTTTTCGGCCGCCGCAGAGTCCATGTCGCAGAGTCCCGACACGACGGCTTTGATTTCGCCGCAGTCAATTGCGCGCGCCACGTGAGAGCCGATAGCGCCGCAGCCGACTATGCCGACGCGCGGAAGTTTGGATTCAGACATGTTCGAGCATCCGTTCGAGAGAGTTGAGCGCGCGCGCCCTTATTTCGGGGTCAAGCTCCACTTTGTATTGCATCTTTTCGAGCGCCCACAGGACTTTTTCCAGAGTTGTCCGCTTCATGTTCGGGCAAACGGCTTTGTCAGACGTCGGGAAAAACTCCCTGTCCGGATATCGTTTTCTCAGCGGATGAAGCATTCCAAGTTCCGTTCCCACGATGAACCTGCGCGCGCCGGATTCCTCGACAGCGCGGAACATCTGGCTGGTGCTGCAAACGTAGTCGGAAACTTCGAGCACGTCGGAGGCGCACTCCGGATGCGTCATCACCACCGCGTCCGGCATCTCCTCTTTCAGCTTGACTATCGTTTCCCTGAGAATCCTTCGGTGGGTGGGGCAGTACCCTCTCGCCAGAACGAGGTCTTTGCCCGTCATGCGCGAGACGTATCCGCCGAGGAACTTGCAGGGCACGAAGATAATCGGGCTGGCTCCGTTGAGGGACTGCACGACCTTCACGGCGTTTGCCGAAGTGCAACAAATGTCGCTTTCGGCCTTCACCTCGGCGGAGGAGTTGACGTAGCAGATGGTGGTCGCTCCGGGATGCTCCTGTTTCATGGAGCGCAGCTCGTGGATGTCCACCATGTCCGCGAGCGGGCATCCGGCGGCGGGGTCGGGGAGCAGCACCGTTTTTTCGGGAGAGAGTATGTGGGCCGTCTCGCCCATGAAACTCACTCCGCAGAAAACGATGACTTCGCAGTCGATCTGAGTCGCCTTGCGCGCCAGCTCCAAGCTGTCTCCGGTGTGATCGGCGATGTCCTGTATCTCCGGAAGCTGGTAGTTGTGAGCCAGAATTACCGCGTTGCGTTTCTCTTTAAGCTCTAGAATATTTTCTACAAGATTTTCAGTCATCTGTCGAAACCCACCCTGTGTGAGATTTGCCTCGCGGGTTTTTCGTCCGCGGGCTTTTATTCTTTCGCGACGGTTTATTTCGAGTTGCTGATAAGCTCAAGATGCGTGGTGAAGCCCGGCTCTTCCTCGCGAAGCTCGATTATCGCGTTGTCTTCGTTCACAAACACCACTTTCGGCTTGAACGAAGCGAGTTCCTTGTCGTCTATCATGCAATAGGAGATGATGATGACGAGGTCGTCTTTGCTTATGAGGCGCGCCGCCGCTCCGTTCAGGCAGATGTCGCCGGACGCCCCGTTGGGGGATGGGATGACGTATGTCTCCAGCCTCGCCCCGTTCGTTATGTCAACGACCTGCACCTTTTCGTAAGGCATCAGGTCCGCGGCTTTCATCAGGTCAGTGCAGAGCGTGATGCTGCCGATGTAATTGAGATCGGCTCCCGTCACTTTCGCTCTGTGAATCTTCGATTTGCAGAAATGTCTGAACATGGCCTTTCTCCCTTCAGAACGACAGATTGTCGATGAGGCGGGTCGCGCCGAGATAGGCGGCGACCGCTATCAGCGTTCCCGGTCCGACGTCCTGCGTCGGCTCAAGCGTGTCTTCGCTGACGGCCTCTAAATAATCTATTTTTATGAGCGGAGATTCGGCGAGTTTCGCGCGCGCGGCTTCGAGCGCTTTTTCCGCCCGCGTCTCTCCGGCTTCGACAAGTTTTTTCGCCTCCGTCAATCCGGCGCTGATTAGCGTCGCCGCCTTCCTCTGCTCCGGATTCAGGTAGACGTTTCTCGAACTCATGGCCAGCCCGTCGGATTCCCTGACCGTGGGCATCGCGACTATTTCGAGATTCATGTTCAGGTCTCTAACCATCTTTTTGATTATTAGCAACTGTTGCGCGTCTTTCATTCCGAAGTACGCGCGGTCCGGCGCGCAGATGTTGAACAGTTTCGCGCACACCGTGGTCACGCCTCGGAAATGGATGGGACGCGAGATTCCGCACAGCCGCGACGACCATCCCTCGACGGTTACATAAGTCTTGTATCCCGCCGGGTACATCGAAGCGTTGTCCGGAGTGAAAAGGAAGCTAGCTCCGGCTTCATCGGCCAACTTGGTGTCGCGTTCGAGATTTCTGGGATATTTCTCCAAGTCCTCGCACGGGCTGAACTGGGTCGGGTTCACAAACAACGTGACTATGGTGTCGTCGTTATCTGCGGCGCTGCGGAGCATAAGCGACGTGTGGCCTTCGTGGAAATATCCCATAGTGGGAACGAGGCCTATGGATTTGCCGTCGCGGCGAAGCCCGGCCGCCACAGCCTTCATTTCCTCAATTGCGCTTATTCTTTGAATCATCAGCTCCGCCAGCCCGCGAATGTTCCGGGGCGCTATTTCTTCTTCCTGTTCTTCGCCGCCGCCTTCAGCCTCTTCACTATAGATTCCTGAATTGTGAATGAGTGTTCCGTCGTCGGGTACGCGGATGTTTTGACTTCTTTGACGTATTGCTTCACGCCTTTTGAGATAAGGGCGTTGGCGTTGACGAAAGTTTTTACGAACTTCGGCGGCTTGCGCCCGGAGAGTCCGACCATGTCATGTAGCACAAGAACCTGTCCGTCGCAGTCCGGGCCTGCGCCTATGCCGATAGTCGGCATTTCCAGAATGGACGTCAGATGTTTTGCGAGCATCCACGGCACGCATTCGAGCACGACCATCGAGGCTCCCGCCGCTTGCAGAGCCAGCGCGTCGTCTTCTATCTCTTTTGCCTTTTCGTATTGTTTGCCCTGAGCTTTGTAACCGATGATGTTCACCGACTGAGGAGTGAGGCCGAGGTGGGCGCAGACAGGTATGCCGCTGTCCACCATAGCGCGGACGACATCCGCGAATCTGCCTCCGCCTTCGAGCTTGACCATGTTGCAGCCTGTTTCCTTGATGGCGCGTCCGGCGTTGCGGACAGCTTCCTCGACGCTCGCCTGATAGCTCATAAACGGCATGTCGAAAATCACGAGCGCGCGCTCCACCCCGCGAACCACCGCCGCCGCATGGTGTATCATCTGATCCATCGTAACCGGGAGAGTGTCTTTGTAGCCTAGAACCACGTTGCCGAGGGAGTCGCCGACGAGCAGCACATCTACTCCCGCTTCGTCCAGCAGTCTGGCCGTCGGTGTGTCGTAAGCGGTCAACATGCATATCTTATCGCCGTTGCGCTTCATTTCCGTCAGTTCGCCGACTGTGACTTTCATGTCAGTCTCCCTAATCAAAAATGCCCCCCCGAGATGGGAAGGCATCAAATATTAGCTTCATTGATGTTCCTGTCTCGGGCTTGACGCTCCAAGCAGTTGAAAAATCGAATCAATTTAAAACCAATTATTAATTCGTTTTTCAATCATAGATTAACATCAGCAGGGAAGTTTTTCAACAGTTTGTTTTGAAAAATCTATGCGTTCGAGCCGGGAGTTGAAAAAGTCTATGAGCGTCACTCCGCCGGGCATCATGAAGTGCGGGGCCGCCTCCGCCGCCGGGGCGAGCGCGAACATCCTCTCTCCCATTCTGGGGTGAGGGATTATCAGGTCGGGCGTGTCTATCGTGTGGTTTCCATATAATAAGATATCTATATCTATCGGGCGCGCGGACCACCTCGGCGCGTCGCTGTCTCTCCCCATTGACGCCTCGACTCTCTTGCATAGTTTCATCAGCGAGCGGGACGAAAGCTCGGTCGCAACCAGAGCGGCGGCGTTTATGAAATCCGGCTGGTTAGGATTGCCCATCGGTTTTGTTTTGTAAAATGAGGACCTGCTGACGATTGCTACCCCGTTTTCCTCCAACGCGGCCATAGCGGACTCAATGTTCTTTTTTCCGTCTCCCAGATTTGAGCCGAAAGCCAGCACGACATTCTCTTTGCCGGTCGTCGCCACGAGTCATCCTCCGTCACTTTTTCGGGACATCCTGTGAACGGCCCTCGGAGCCGCCTCTCTATGCCTGAAGAAAACCGTCGCCAGCGCGAACATTGCTATTCCATAAACGATTAGTCCGAAGAAATCGCGGGCCGGGCATCCCGCCATCTCGCATGTTATCGCCGCGTTCAAAGGCTCGATCGCGTATCTCATGGGAAACGCGTAACTCAAGGCGTTCAGCCAAGCGGGCAGGGCTTCAAGCGGAAATATCACTTCGCCCAACAGCAGCGCGGGCGGGAGAATCAACGGTATCGCCGCGAACGCCTCCGTTCCGCGTCTGGCGGCCCCGGATGTGAACATCGACATCGCCACCGACACCACTCCGAGCAAAAACGCGGACGCCGGAACCGCCCACGCCGCTCCCCGAAATGAAACTCCGAAAATCAGCGCCGACGCAGCCGCCACAGCTAGGGATTGAACCAGCACGAACGGCGCGAATCCGCATACGTACCCGGTCACGACCGACGCGGGCGATACTCCTATGGCTTGGACGCGTTCAAGCGCTCCGCCTATCCGCTCTCTCACGAACACTCTCGCGCAGAATCCGAACGCGCTGATGTGAACGACGAAACACGCGAAGCCCGCCGCAAGAGTCTCCCTCGGAGCCAGTCCGTCCGCAGGGTCGGCGTATGATATCCCGTCCGCGAATATTTTTACTATATAAATCGCGAGCGCGGGAAATATAAAAAGGTGCGGGACGGACATCCTGTCCCGCGGTATTTCCTTAAAAATCCTTTTCGCTATTGAGACCGCGTTGTCGATGATGCTGAATGTCATTCAGCGTCGCCCCCCGGTAGGAAGTGGTCCCGGATGATGTCGTCCAGCGTGTTTTCGCAAATCTCCACCTTTTCGAGCCGCGAGGCGTCCCCGCCCAGTTCGCGGAGTATCGCGGGCAGGGCCGTCGTGTAATCCTGCACCCTGTGCTCTCGGCTCTCTCCGCCGACCGTGAGCTTGACTGTGGCGAAACCGAGCTTCATTAGATTCTCTGGCGAATCGTCCGCAAGAGCCCGCCCGTCTATCATGAACACCACCCGGTCGCTCTCCAGCGCTTCCGCGGCTTCCCGCGTGGACATTATTATCGAAACGCCTATATCCTTGAGTTGCCTTAGATAGTTGTGGAATTCTTCTCTGAGGGCCGGGCCTGCTCCGTCCACCGGCTCGTCCATCAGCAACAGCTTCGGGCGGTGCACTATCGCGCAGGCAAGAGACAGCCTTCTTCTCATGCCGGGGCTGAGCTTTCTGACAGGCTCCCCGGCTTTCTCCAGCAGGTTCGTGAACGCCAGAGCTTCCGCTATCTTGTCCGCCAGTCTTCTTCCGTGCAGCTTGTGGGCGCGCCCGAAAAATCTCAGATTCTCCGTCGCCGTCAGCTTGTCGTACAGCGCGTCCTCGCGCGGCATATAGCCTATCGTTTGTCTGGCTTCCTTCTTCTGCGTCGCCAGATCGAACCCCATCACTTTCGCGGAACCGGACGTCGGCTTCTGGGATGTGGCCAGTATCCGGATGAGAGTCGATTTCCCCGCTCCCGCCGGCCCCAGCAGAGCCACGGATTCTCCAGCCGCGACTTCCAGCGATACGCCCCGCAGCGATTCGACCCCGTAGTTCTTTCCCCGCAGGTCCATCGCCACGACCGCCGGGCCTCCGCTTCTTTCTATCCCGTAATGCTTGGAAAATACGTGCCTTAACAGCAACTCCCTGTCGCTCGGCTCGATGTCGTAGAAACTCACTCCAAAAAGATACTTGTTCGTTGATTCGGCGTCGCCCTCGGACGCCCACCTCACTTCGCACAGCGACTCGATGACTCTGTCGCCTTCCGGGGTCGGAACGCTGAATCGCGTCCACACCATGTCCCCGCGCTTCACAGGCTGGTTCCCTGAAAGCCTTATTCCTCCGGCGGACATGTCGAGGCTGGACGCCGTGCGCGCCGGCGCGTCAACGTCCGGCCTTTCCACCTCGACGTCCAGCACGTCTTCGATTCGGAGATATTCCCGTCTTTCCTCCGGCAGTTCCTTCAAAGTTGTTTTTCTCATTCGGCTCGAACTCCGGTCATCAGCGGCTTATGCCGCGCTTTTTTCAATATGTCTATTTTAGCTTAAAATCGCCCAGCCGCGATGCCGTTTGCTTAAAATCACATGGCCGCGCATGAGCGCCCGCGCGGCATCCTCTTTCATGGTTTCCCCGGCGCAGACTCGTTGCTCCCCTGTATCGAATGCGGCGGCGACGCTATGTACAGCACGATTCCATTCTTCGCGTCGCCGGGCGAAACGATGAATTTCACCTTCTCATACTCGACGCCTTCCTTGGACGCCCCAGCCACGTATTCCCCCGGCGGCGCGTTTATCCATGTCACCCCTCCGTCCACCGAGGTCTCCGACAGGCTCGGATCCGGCCTCACATGCTTGTCGAAATACACCGGGCCTATCGCTCCCGGCATAGGCTCGGACACTGCTCCGGGGTCGCCGTGCGGAAGCCTGTCATCGTGTATGCTCGCCCACTTCTTCCCGATTGTCGCCACTATCGCGTTCTTCAATCTCTTGTCCGCGCCCTTCGGCGACTTTTCCTTGATTATCAGCATCTCCACCAGCGGACGGATTATCAGCTTGAAAAACACAGGGTCGATATATTGTATCGACAGGTCCGCAACGTCTGAATCGCCCACTCTTATCGCGTTCGATTTCGTCGTTATCCAGCCTGTCTTCTCGTACACCGGGGAAAGCTCCGCGTCCACTCCCGCGTGCTTCCGGACTTTCAACTTCCACCATCCCGCCTCATCCGATTTGACTTCGAGTTCGGCTGAGTCGGGCAGCTCGGCGATCCAAACCGTCACTCCCGGCACGACTGCCTGATAGCTGGGATGTCCGGCGTGGTTGATTTTCCCTGACAGCAAGACAGTCGTCTTTGGCGCGCTCTCGGATATCGCGCCGCCGCCGCTTTGATATTGAGTAATGTCCAGAACGGGGACGTCCGCCCGCGCCGCTCCGCCCGCTATGACGATCGCCGCAACTGCTATTGTCAAAACCGCTGTTTTTCGCATCGAAGTCTCCTCTTATCCCTCGCCCGACCGCCCCGCCATGATGTTTATTATTGTTTCATATTATTGTACACGCCGCGCGGCCTTCTTCGCATTTTTTTTTGAATTCCCACTTTACATCGGCTCCGTCCGCGTCTATCCTTGAAGCGTGATGCGTTACTTTAGCAGATAATCACAACTTAATCCTTCACCCACCAACACAGGCGAAAATTTTTGTTTTTGATATTTCATATTCAGGAGGAGCGAAAATGATAGGCAAAAAAGTAAGACTCGAAAGACTGATGGACAGGGAAAAGATGAGGACGGTTATCGTCCCGATGGATCACGGCGTCTCCGTCGGCCCGATCGCCGGGCTTATCGATATGGGGGCTTCCGTCAACTCGGTCGCAGACGGCGGGGCCAACGCCGTGCTCGGACACCTCGGCCTCCCGCTTCACGGCCACAGGGGCTATGGAAAAGACATCGGACTCATCCTCCATCTGTCCGCCAGCACTTCCCTCAACCCAGACCCGAACGACAAAGTCCTTGTCAGCAACGTCGAGCGCAGTATCAAAATGGGGGCGGACGGCGTTTCCATCCATTGCAACCTCGGCGCCAAACACGAGTCCAAGATGCTTGAGGCTCTCGGACAAGTCTCTCTCGCCTGCATGGACTGGGGTATGCCTCTGCTCGCCATGATGTACTGCCGGGGCGAAAAAATTAAGAACGAATATGATGTGAAATTCGTCAAGCACGCCGCGCGCGTCGCCTCCGAACTGGGAGCCGATATCGTCAAGGTGAATTACACTGGCAGCCCGGACACGTTCCGCGAAGTCGTCGAGGGCAGCTCCATCCCCGTCGTCATCGCGGGCGGCGAAAAGATGAACACCGTCGCTCAGGTGCTCACTATGGTGAAAGGCTCCATCGACGCCGGCGGCGCGGGCGTTTCCATAGGACGCAACGTCTTCCAAGCCGCGGACACCACTCGCATCACCGCCGCCATCAGCGCCATTGTCCATCGCAATGCTTCCGTCAAAGACGCTTTGGACATCGTTAAAAGCGGCTCGAAGAAAAAGAAGTAACCGCCGCCTCCGGCCACCGGGCCGCGCGCCGGTCAACTATTCGCCATCTCGGCGGACTTGTTTCCGCCTACGGGAGATTATCATGAAACTTTTCTGGGTTGACGTCAGACCGTGGGACAAAAAGAAAATGACCGCCGCGCTAGAAAGCGGCGCGGACGCCGTTCTCATCCCGGAGGGCTTCGCCGACAAAGCGCGCGAACTCGGCCTGATCACTATCGTCGCTCCGGACGGCGACCTCATACTCGGCGACGACGTGGTCGAGATTTCCATCGACACGAAGGCCGACGAAGTGGAAGCCGCGCGCCTCGGAAAATCTAAAACCGTCATCGTCAGCTCTTCCGACTGGACGATTATCCCTCTCGAAAACATCATCGCGCAGGCGGACGGCGTCATCGCCGCAGTCGATTGCGCCGAAGCCGCAAAAACCGCCGTGACCATTCTCGAAAAAGGCGTTCGCGGCGTCCTCCTCAAAACGGACGACATCAACGAGATTAAAAAGACCGCCCGCGCCATCAAACTGGAATCGGAGAAGCTCGGCCTCGTCGAGGCGAAGATAACCGCCGTCCGGCAGCTTGGCATGGGCGACCGCGTCTGCGTGGACACCTGCACCAACATGAAACCGGGGCAGGGGATGCTGGTCGGCAACTCCGGCTCCGCCATGTTCCTCGTCCATTCTGAAAGCGTGGACAATCCGTACGTCGCAGCCCGGCCATTCAGGGTGAACGCCGGAGCCGTCCACGCGTACGTCCGCGTCGCCGGCGGCGGCACGAAATACCTCTCCGAAATTAAAGCCGGAGACGAGATGCTTATCGTCAATCACGACGGGGGCGGCGAAACCGCTGTCGTAGGGCGCGCAAAAGTCGAGCGCAGACCCCTCATGCTCGTCGAAGCCGAGACATGCCCCGCCGATGGCGCGCCCGCGCGCCCCGTGTCGCTCGTCCTCCAGAACGCCGAAACCATCAGACTCGTCCGCCCCGACGGCTCCCCCGTCTCCGTCGTCGCCCTCAAACCCGGCGACCTCGTCCTCGCCCACACCGAAGACACCGCCCGTCACTTCGGCATGAAAATCCAGGAGACCATCGTCGAAAAATAAAGCGTTGTTTTCATAGCATTAAAGAGATAGCATTAATGCGTCGCGGAGTATTCCGCACACAACATAATCACCTCATTTAGGCAGCCATATCAAGGAAGCGTTGATTCGCGCTTAGCAACAAATCATAATACCATGTAAAAAATGTCTATAGGGGCGTTGTTGTAGATGTCGATGTACAGCGGGTTGACGGACAGGATGGCGACGGATAAGTCGATGGAGCAGGCGGAGTTGAAGGCGGCGTCCGGGCCGATGTCGCGGTTAAGCAACAATGACAGATCGCGTCTGAGCGTTCCGGCGCGCGCCCATGTATCCATGCCCGGCTCCAGAATGGGGACGTCCGACATTGCGCGAGCAAGAACTCTTGCGTCAATCGGGTCTATCGCCCTCGATACAAGGTCAGATATGATGGGGCCGTTGACGCACACCACGCCCAGCCTGATAGCCTCGGCGATGGCGTTTTTCAATGTGCTTCGTTCTCTGGAAAAGTATCTGGACCACGCGGACGCGGTGACGAGGATCGGGTTCATCCGCGCGCGCCCGGCTTTCTGCTTATTGCGCTGGGGCCGGAGTCAAGCGGGATTCTACCCCTGTAGTCAAGCAGCCTGTTCATCCTCTTGTTCATGACGAACTGTTCGAGGGCGACCCGAACCGCGGCGGTTTTTGTCTTCGTTCTGGAAATTTTCATGACCTCTTTGATCAAGTCTTCAGGAATTTCTATCGTTGTCCGCATGGTTAAACCCCATTTATTTTGTCGAAAATAATGTCGCAAAAAAATTGATGTCGCATAAGCTATGCATAATTATTATGCAAGATATGAACACAAGTCAAGAGTTATCCACGAAATAACGCTTTAATGACAATGAATTATGATTATTGTAACGATGATAAGCCGTTCTCACATATTTGGGGAGAAAAACGATGACAAGAATGTAGTAAAACGAAATAATGCAATAACAAAGCCAATATTAATAGAAATTAGCAGTATATTTGCATGGTGCTTTTTGGCGCTTCAAAAAACGGCAACATTGCCGTTAGATTGAGCGTTTTAACAGCGAGAAATTCGTCTCCGTATCGGGCAATCCGTTATAAGGTAGATGCCGACATGCAACGCGGCGCATCCCGCCGGGATGGGCTGAAAAAAAAAGCAACGCGGAGGCGCTGGGCGCGCGTCAGCTTGGCAGTTTGATGTCGCAGACGGACCCGCTGATTACGATTTCGTCGTTCACGCGGCTCACGTGGAACGTCTCGCCCTCGGAGTACCTGCACAGAAGCAGCTTCTCCGAAAGCGGGTCTTCTATATATCGCTGAACGAGCCTGCGGACGGGGCGCGCTCCATTGACAGGGTCGTATCCCTCTTTGGCAATAAACTCGAGAGCTTCGTCGCTCACTTCGAGTTTCAGCCCCTTTGATTCGACGCGGTCTCTGAGCATCCCGATGAATAGATCGACGATGGCTCTGATGTCCTCTTTGGACAGAGCGCGGAACACCATCAGTTCGTCCACTCTGTTGAGGAATTCGGGCCTGAAGGTTTTCTTCATTTCCTTGAGTATGTTTTCCTTCATAAGCTCGTATTCGCGCTCAAGCTCGGCGGGGTTCATGAGGTCGGGCTGGGCGCGTCTGAAGCCGACGGGGTTGGCGTTGCTGATAAGCTCCGCGCCCACGTTGGAGGTCATTATGACTATGGCGTTCTTGAAGCTGACCTTTCTTCCGTGCGAGTCCGTGAGCATCCCGTCCTCCATAATCTGGAGGAGGATGTTGAACACTTCGGGGTGGGCCTTTTCAATCTCGTCGAGGAGGACGACGGAGTACGGTTTTCTCCGAATGGCATCTGAGAGCTGGCCGCCTTCGTCGTAGCCGACGTAGCCGGGGGGCGCACCGACGAGGCGCGAGGTGGACGCTTTTTCCATGTATTCCGACATGTCGATGCGGACGATTGCCTTTTCGTCTCCGAAGAGGAATTCGGCTAGGGCTTTTGCGAGTTCGGTTTTTCCGACGCCCGTCGGGCCGGCGAAAATGAAGCAACCCATAGGGCGTTTAGGCTCTTTAAGCCCGACCCTGTGCCGCCTTATCGCTTTGGCGACGGTGACTATGGCTTGGTCCTGACCGACGACGCGGTTCCTGAGCGTGTTTTCCATTTCCAGCAACTTGGCGGTCTCTTCCTCTTTGAGTTTTGAGACTGGGATGGACGTCCACATGTAAACGATGTCCGAGATTTCATTTTCGGAGATTGTGAGCTGCTGGACGCCGGAGGAAGCGCGCCAGTCGTTTGATTTCTCTTTGATGCGGTTTTCAAGCTCTCGCTCTTTGTCTCTGAGGGAGGCGGCGAGTTCGAACTGCTGTCCCATGACTGCGGCGTTCTTCTCGATTCGCAGGGAAGCAAGCTCGTCTTCGAGGCTCTTGAGGTCAGCGGGGGCGGCTGTGTGTTTAATCCTTACGCGGGAGGACGCCTCGTCGATAAGGTCGATGGCTTTGTCGGGGAGGAACCTGTCCTGAATGTACCTGCTGGAAAGTTGCGCCGCGGCGACAAGCGCCTCGTCGGTGATGACGACGCGGTGGTGGGTTTCGTATCTGTCGCGCAGGCCCTTGAGGATGCTGATGGTCTCCTCGATGGTGGGTTCTTCGACGAAGACGGGCTGGAAGCGGCGTTCGAGCGCGGCGCTTTTCTCGATGTGTTTTTTGAACTCGTCGTAGGTGGTGGCTCCGATGCACTGAAGCTCGCCGCGGGCGAGCGCGGGTTTGAGGATGTTGGAGGCGTCGATGGCTCCCTCGGCCGCCCCGGCTCCGATTATGGTGTGAAGCTCGTCTATGAACAGTATGATGTCGCCTTTGGACTGATAAATCTCGTTGACGACGCGTTTGAGGCGCTCTTCGAATTCCCCTCTGTATTTAGTGCCGGCCACGAGTCCGGCAAGGTCGAGGGAGAGCACCCTCTTGTCGTAAAGGATGGAAGGGACTTCCCGTTTGACGATCTGCTGGGCGAGACCTTCGACGATGGCGGTTTTGCCGACGCCGGGGTCGCCGATCAGCACCGGGTTGTTTTTGGTGCGTTTGCTGAGAATCTGGATTACGCGCTCGATTTCGAGGTCGCGGCCAACAACGGGGTCGAGCTTGGTGTCTCTGGCCAGTTCGGTGAGGTCGCGGCTGAACTCGTCGAGGAAGGAGGCCTTGGATTTTCTTTTCTTGCTTTGCGCGGGCATGGGGGCGGATTCGCCTTCGAGGAGGTTAATCACCTGCTGGCGCGCCTTGTCGAGAGCCATGCCGCGTTCGATGAGCATCTTGGCGGCGACGCCTTCGCCTTCTCTGACTAGGCCGAGGAGCAGGTGTTCGGTTCCTATGTGGGCGTGGCCCAGACCCCGCGCCTCCTCGAAGGAGAGTTCGAGGACTTTTTTCGAACTGGGAGTGAAAGCGATTTCGCGCGCCCGGCCTTTGCGCTCGGGCACGAACATATCCGTCAGCGCGTTCATTAGCGAATCCACATCGACGCCGAGGCCGAGGGCGACTTTCACAGCGAAACTCTCCCTGTCCTGTATCAGCGCGTACAGCACGTGCTCGGTGTCAACGTAGTTGTGGTTCAACTCTTCTGCTTTGCCCTGCGCAAGAATTATCACTTTCCTAGCGTGCTCTGTGAATTTATCCCACATTTTGAGAATCTCCATTAGTTGTAGTAAGTCCGGCGGAACGCCGAGCCTGCGCTAATTATAGTTAATGACAAACAACATTTCCACAATAAAGGGCCGGGCAATGAAATAAAGGGCGACGGGGGGGCGGCCGGCTCACATTCCTTCGTAACGTTCAGGATAGATAATGACGTCCGGTTCGGTCTCAGGCTCGTATTCCTTGCGGCGCTCGAAAGGGTTCTCCCTGCGTTCGGCGTCTCTTCTCTTCATCATGTTTACCATAGCCTGAGCGCGCACGGCGTCCGTCATTTTGATATCCCGCGCTCCGAGAGTCTTCAGTTCGGAGTGATACTTCTGAAGAGCGTCCCATTCCTCTTGAGTGCAGCCGTAGAGGCAGTTTTTGCTATCCATAGCGCGCCCCAGTTCCGGATTGGCCTGAAGGAACTTTTCGGACTGGCGGGCGAAAGAGTATTCGGGAGTCACTCGCGGCTCGAGGTCGAAGCGGAAGATTTTCTCGCGCGCTTCGATTTTCTTGATGTAGACGGGGATGCTGGACATGTTCCGCTCGTATCCGCCCCAAATATTGTCGTTGAACTGCTGTTGGTATTCCGCGAGAGCCAGCGGGACGGCGACCGGGAGCGCGCCGATGTAGATTTTTTCAAGATAGAAGAAAGGGCGGCTCTCCTTTTCGACCCAATAGACCCGAACGATGACGGTTATAGTCATCTTGGAGCGGGAGCCTTTATCGGTCGCTATGGCCTTGAGGTTGTCGTCCAGAGCCATGTCGTCCATTTTATTTCCGATGAACTCCATCATGTTGCCGAAAGGAATGTCAAAACGCAACTTCAGCTTGCCCGGGCTCATGAAGAGGTAAGGGTCGGTGGCGATGGGCATTCCGCTGGGGGTTATGAAATTGTCGAACATCTGGCGGATGTGGGCGTTCGCCTCGATTTCGGTGATTTCGAACTCTTGTATGTCTTTGCCGCTTTCGAGGTCCAAGAGCATCCTTATGAATTTGCCTTTGAGGTGTTCGCGCGCGGTTGGATAGACGCCGTCCACGATGACGTCGCTGACGATGTATTCGGGCGGGTTGGTTTTGACCGCGATAAAAACGCCTGCAGCGAGGATGAAAAAGGCGACAGTGAGTACGGCGAATATTTTGAAAGACAGTTTAATCATGTCGATCCGCGCGCCCGGATTGATATTATGGAGGAGCGGCCGGGCGCGAAAGTAATTATATAGCGCCGGAGGCGCGCGGGCGAATGCGGGATAAACTCAGGCCGCGCGACAATCAGAACGCCGCGAGAGCTTTTTTCAGTTCGGACACCGAGGCGGCCATTGCCTCGGCTGATTTAGCCAGAGAGTCTGCCGCGTCCGAAAGGCCCATGCCGCGGGCTTTCGCAGCCCATTCCTCCAAAGATTCCTGATGCTCCCTGTTGTGTTCCATCCAGCGCTCGATGCGAATCTTGAGTTTTTTGTTTTCGTCCGAGGACGCCGAGGCGTCAGCGCTCCCGGATGAATGTTCATGAGAGCGAGCGCAGCCGCCCTCATGCAGATTTTCGTGAGCATGGTCGTGCTGATGGCCGCCTTCGCTATCATGCTCGTGCTCATGGCAGTGTTCGTGCTCGTGAGCATGACTGTGAGAATGCTCGTGCTCATGGCAATGCGAATGTTCGTGTTTGTCTTTCATTTCACCCTCCGATGGGCCAGACGAGCGTCAGGCCCGTTATATTTAATGCTCGACCGAAGACAACCACTCTTCGAAATCGGCGTTCCAACCTTTTGATTCAAGCTCGGCCAAGAATTTGTCTATGTTGAAAAAATCTTTTTTTTCAGCGTCGGCGAATCTGAAACCGTATGTTTTGAACAAGGGCCTGAAATCGGCCATGTCTTCGCTTTCGTGGGCGGAGACCGCCATTTTCCTTATGCTGTCGGCAATCTCCGCAGGCGTTCCGTCGACGATATGAACAGGCGGGAATTCGAGAGGCGACGAGCACGATAATTCCCTGATTGCGTTGATTGAATGATTGTTTGAGATTTTCATGAAGCTGACGTTCGACTTAAAAACGAAAGCGGCGTCAGCGTCGCCGTTCAGCAAAAGAGCGAGCGATTCCTCTGCGTCTCCGTTAAGCAGGGTCGAAGAGAAGAAGTCCTGAGGCTTTTTGCCGATGATGTTTCGCAGCGAAGCGTATTCGTTAAGTTCGGGCTGGGTCGCGATTGTTTTTCCTTCGAGTCGGGACAGTTTTTTGATGTCTCCGTTTTTTCTGACGTATAAGCACGCTTTGTCCTTGAACGAGCCGAGGAATTCGTATCTCAACCACGGATGGAACGAGGCGCTTTCGAGAGGGCCGGGAACTATTTTTTTATGGTAATAGAAAAAGTTCAGCTCGCCTGATCGGAGGTCCCTGAACAGGCTCTCGTCGTCAGTGTACCATCTGACTTCGACGTCGACGCCTTTTTTTTCGGCGATGCGGGAAAAAAAATTGGAGACCATAGATTTCACAAAGACATCGTGCCTGCCGGAGTCGCTGAATCTGACGCCGCACACTAATGACGGCTGTTTTTCAGATTTATCGGATGAAAGAGCGGAGATAGATAAAAGCAAAAAAAGAGCCGCGAAAAACGAGACGCTGAAAACTGACGGGCGCAAAAGAATACGTCTGGCGTGCAAATCAGATTTTAGGGTCATGAAACGGGCCTCGACGCTTTCTCGGACGCGGTCAAATTGACGAGTTTATGAGAAACAAGCTCGGCGATGACCACAAGGTCTTCGAGGTGAAGCAAGGAAGGAGCCGAGCGGTCGAACATGACGGAAGCTTCGGCGGGGATGCCCTCGTCCTCGCCGTGAATCGCCACTAGCATAGGGACGAGAGGAAGGGGGAAAAGCCTGACGGCGGCGTCGCCGATGTCCACACGCGCGCCGTCCACTTCGGGAATGATGTCGAAGAGAAGCTCCGGATTTTTTCCGAAAGCTCTAATCAGAAAGATTTCCGAGCGGCGTCTTATGACTTCGGCGTAGTTCATCATTTCCGGGATTTTTCTGAGAGGGATGAATTCGCCTGCGAGGGGCGCGGCGGTCTCGTTTAGCAGATAGTGGAAAAGGATGGTCCTCATCTGGAGTGGGAGAGGGCGTCCGCCGGCGTCGGCTGTTTTCAGGGTTGCGGGGTCTAGATAGACCCTGCGGCCCAGATAGTCGACGATGATTTGTTTTGAGGCGTCCGGCTTTTCGACAATTCGAAATCCGAGAGTCCGCGCTCTTGCGGGCAAGTCTATCCCTTGAAGGGCTTTTCCAGCGCCTGCTTCGATTTCGAGATGATGTTTCCTTGAATACGGCATCAATCTATTTTAACGATTTTTCGCGGACTCGAACAGAAAAAATAAATAAAGGGCGTCGTTCAAACGCGATATGGTATTATTAGGAATCAGATAAGAATCAGCATGGCAGGGAATTGGCCGATGAACGTTGTCGGACGCAAAAAGGAGACAAATCGATGGGCGACGATATCCGCAAAACGATTCGCGAGAAGAAGGAAGAATGGGAAAACGGGGCTGTGGCCAAATCGGCGGGGAAGTTCCCCGAGAGGGAGAGCGGTTTTGAAACGACGTCCGGAATAGAAGTGGGAAGGCTGTATTGTCCGAGCGACGCGCCGACGGATGAAGAGTATATCGACAATGTGGGATTTCCGGGGGAATATCCGTTCACGCGCGGAGTTCAGCCCACGATGTACAGAGGCCGGTTCTGGACGATGCGGCAGTACGCGGGGTTCTCTTCGGCGAAAGAAACCAACGAGCGTTTCAGGTATTTGGCGGAGCAGGGGCAGACGGGTTTCAGTGTTGCGTTCGACCTTCCGACTCAGTTGGGAATGGATTCGGACAATCCGCTGGCGGAAGGGGAAGTCGGAAAGACGGGCGTGCCGGTCGATTCAGCGCGGGACATCGAGGCTCTTTTCGACGGGCTGGATTTTTCAAAGATAAGCGTGTCGATGACGATAAACGCGCCGGCGAACGTTCTGCTTGCGATGTACATCGTCGCGGCGGAGCGGAAAGGCGTGGCTCCGGGCGCTCTCAACGGGACTGTCCAGAATGATATTCTGAAAGAATACACCGCGAGGGGGATGTACATCTTCCCGCCGAAGCCGTCTATGAGGCTGATAACCGACGTGTTCAAATATTGCGCGGCGAGCGTGCCGAAGTGGAACACGATAAGCATAAGCGGGTATCACATCCGGGAGGCGGGATCGACGGCGGCACAGGAGGTCGCGTTCACGCTGGCTGACGGGATAGCGTACGCGCAGTCGGCCATAGACGCGGGGCTGGATGTGGACCAGTTCGCGGGGAGGCTGAGTTTCTTTTTCAACGCGCACAACAATTTTTTCGAGGAGATAGCGAAGTACAGGGCGGCGCGGAGGCTGTGGGCGAAGATAATGAAGGAGCGTTTCGGAGCGAAGAAGCCGACGTCGATGATGATGAGGTTCCACACGCAGACGGCGGGGTCGATGCTGACGGCGCAACAGGCGGACAACAATGTGGCGCGTGTGACGCTGCAGGCGCTTGCGGCCGTGCTTGGCGGGACGCAGTCGCTGCACACGAATTCATGGGACGAGGCGCTGGCGCTGCCTAGCGAGGACGCGGTCCGCGTCGCTCTGCGCACGCAACAGATAATAGCTCACGAAAGCGGGGCGGCGGACACCATCGACCCCTTGGCCGGCTCCTATTTCATCGAAAGCCTCACCGACGAGATAGAGCGCGTTTCGATGGAGTATATCGAGAAGATAGACGGGATGGGCGGGGCTGTGGGAGCGATTGAAAAGGGATGGATGCAAAAAGAGATACAAGACGCGGCGTACAGGTGGCAGAAGGATGTGGAGTCGGGCCGCCGGGTGGTGGTCGGCGTAAACAAGTTCCAAGCCAAAGGCGAGAAGAAGCATATACTGTTGCGTGTCAGCGAACAGGCTGAAAGGGAACAAAAGGCGAATCTGGAGAAGTTGCGCGCGGAGAGAGACGGAGGGAGGGCGGCCGCTTCTCTTGACGCTCTCAGGAAACTGGCTGAAACGCCCGACGCGCCGCTGTTTGACGCGATACTGGAAGCGGCGCGGGCGGACGCCACTCTGGGCGAAATCTGCGGCGTGTTCAGGGATGTGTTCGGAGTGTTCCGCGCTCCTTGATAAATAATTCTTATAAGAATGTGCGGGGAAACCATTTTTTGCAAAAATAGGTTTCCCCGCGCCCCTTCCAAAAAAAATCTTAATCGCCGATTTTATTGAACTTCGTTCAAAATAAAATCGGCTTTGATTAGATGCGGCGAATTTTTTATAAAAACGATGCAGGGGAGACGTCAGCGGGTGATGAATCTCATCAAGCGGAAAGAGAACTTTCTAATCGGGGCGTCGGGGTCGAAAGGTTCGTTTGCTTTCATGCGGGAGACATCGGGGGTTCCGCGGCTGATTGTGAAGACTGAAATTTCTGGTCTGGCGCGGAATCTCATAGGAGGATTAACCATGCCGAGGCCGCGATTGACGTACAATCTGGAATTACCGTCGAAGTACCATCCTCTGAGGTAGCGCGAGTTGAGAAGTCCGGGAAGCTGATTTCTGGGGATGCCGGGGATGTCAATCTGACCGGCGTGAGTGTGTCCGGAGAGAGCGAGGCAGTCCCGGTCTCTGAGGGCCGGGAAGAGCTTCGGACTGTGAGTGAGGGCGATGCGGACGGAGCTGGGCGGGATGCCTCTGAAAGCCTTGTCGGGATTGGGATGGCCGGTCCACTCGTCGTCGATGGAGGCGAGCCATACGCCGTCCGCCAAGCGGCGGTTTCCGTTGACGACGACGTCGACGCCGTTTTTTCTGAGGGCGTCCGCGACATAGCCGGCGTCTTCCCAGTAGTCATGGTTGCCGAGAGCGGCAAAGGAGCCGAGCGTGGTTTTTAGGCGGGAAAGTTCGAGGGCGCAGGCGTCGGCGTTTTTTTCGGAGTAGCTGACGAAATCGCCGTCGAGCAAAGCGGCGTTGGCGGACTGTTTATTGGCGATGTCGATGAAGCGCCGCAAGCGCTCGACGGGCATGTAAGGCCCGCAGTGGAAATCCGCCATGAGGAGAATTTTCAGAGGCGGGGAGTCCGCAGGATAGTTTTCGAATAGAACGTCGTGGCGCGTGACTTCGACCCATCGAGGCTCTAAATAAATGGAATACAGAGCCAAAAGGACCAGCGCGAAAGCGATAGCGAAGATCAACGCGAAAGCGGTTTTTACTATTTTCCTTAATGCCACAATCATCGACGAAAATTATTCCATAAAGATTGAGCAAATAGAAAGGTTTTTAGTGAAAAGTTTAAAAAACGCTATATAGTAAATGGTAATCAATAAATAATGAGCGCGGAGTTTACAAAAGAGGAGCAGGTGTCTATAATATTGCAAAACGGCCCGTCGGTATGCGAGCGGGCCGACCCGCCGAAAGTGGGTTCAGCCCACTTTTTTTGTTGATAGGGGAAAAACGCGGACCGGGAACGGGATTCCCGGAAGCGGGCGAAAAAAAGAAATTAAAGGAGCACGGCCGTGACATCGGACTTTTTACTTGCGATCAGGCAGATTGAACGCGAGCGCGAACTGCCGCCGGAATTGATTCAGGAAATCGTCGAGGACGCTCTCGTTAAGGCGTATCAGCAGGAGTCGGAAGGATTGCAGTCTATCCGGGTCGAATTTGACGTGGACTCCGGACGGCTCAACATCTACCGCGTCAGGGAAGTCGTGGAAGAAGTGAGGAACCCGGCGCTGGAGATATCGCTTGAAGACGCGCAGCGAGTGAACGACGAAGTCGAGGTAGGCGAGCTTGTGGAGACCGCCGCGACACTGCGCAACTTCCGCAGAATCGGCATCCAGACAGTTAAGCAGCTAATCGTACAGCGCGTCCGCGACATGGAACGCAATATGCAGCTCGACAGGTTCGCCGACAAAGAGACGCAGATAATAACGGGCATCGTCAGCAGGATAACGAGCAACGGAATAATAGTGAGTTTCGACCGGATAGACGGACTTCTGCCCCGCGAAGAAAGAATCCCCGGAGAGAAGCCGAGCATAGGCCGGCGGCTAAAAGTGCTTGTGAAGGAAGTGCGCAGAGGCACGAAGGACAACGAGATAATACTTTCGAGGAGCGATCCCGAATTCGTCAAGAAGCTGTTCTCGATAGAAGTTCCGGAGATAGCGCAGGGAATAGTGCAGGTGAAGGAAATCGTCAGAGAGGCCGGATACCGGACCAAGATGGCGGTTGTGTCCACGCAGGAGAAAGTGGACCCGGTGGGGGCGTGCGTAGGGTACAAGGGAAGCAGGGTGAAGAACATCGTCAACGAGCTTAACGGAGAGAAGATAGACATCATACCGTGGAGCGACGAGCCGGCGCAGTTCATAGCGCACGCGCTCAGCCCGGCGCAGGTTATCTCGGTGGAGATATTCGACGACCACAGCGCGGAGGTCATCGTGCCGGATAATCAGCTTTCGCTTGCGATAGGAAAGCAGGGACAAAATGCCCGCCTCGCGAACAAGCTGACGACATGGAAGATAGACATATTGAGCGACACGGAAAAAGAGCGGCTGACGCAGGAGCTTCGCGTGTCCGATTTGCTGTCGAAGCCGCTGGAAGGCATTGGGCTGTCCACCAGAACATCCAACCTTCTTGCGGAAGCCGGACTGAAATATATCTACGATCTTGCAAAGATGACGGAGGGCGAAGTTACAGGCCTGCCGGGAATCGGAGACAAGTCGCTTGAAGAGATTAAGGAGAAAATGAAAGAAAACGGAGTGAAGCTGCTGGAGGAAGGACATGCGCCGCCGCAGGCTCCGGAATCGATAACCGCTGAAAGAAAAGAAACTCCGCAGGCGGCTGAAGAGGCTTCGGATGTCGAGGGAACTTCGGACGCGGAAGGCGAAGCGGCGGTTGAAGAGGAAGCGACCGGTGTTGAAGGCGCTTCAGACACAGAAGAAGTTTCTGCTGAAGAAGGCGAAGCGGCGGTTGAAGAGGACTGAGAAGAGCGCGGTATAAGAGCGTTTTGCAGCAAATATTGATAGAGCCGGATGAAGAATCCGGACTTGAGGAAATAAAGCGCCGGCGGATGAGAACTGCGTGGCGAACGCCGGGGCCTAGGAAGGCGGACCGCGCGATGACGACATGACGAAGCAGATTGAAAGGCCGCTCCAAGGGGCGGCTTCGGGGGGCTGAACAGAATAATGGCAAAAGCGAAAAAGAAAAGAATTTACGAATACGCGAAGGAGCTTGGGCTTTCGACGAACGATCTCTTGCGGAAGCTGAAGTTCATGGGCGTTCGCGTTGACAACATATTCAACGCTGTCGACGATGAAGCGATCAACCAAGTGAAGCGACAGATGGGGCTTCATTTGTTTGAAGAGCCGGAAGAGGAATTCATAGATTCGCCGCCGAAGCCGCGGTCGGAAGATGATCCTGAATATGAAGAGCCGCGTCAGAAGCCGGTCGCGCCGCGTCCGGTTCCGCCTCCTGAGAGAAAGCCCGTCGCGCCGGCTGCAGCGCCGCCGCCTCCCGCGCCCAAAGCTCCGGAGCATAAGACCGCTCCCGCAGAGGCGAGGCCGGAATCGAAACCAGTTCAAAAGCCTCAAGTTCAGGCGGTCAAGCCTCCCGTTCAACAAGCGCCGAAGATTGAAGACGCGCCGGATATACCGCCGGAACTGGCGGAGCCGGAAGTCATTGTGCCGGCGCTCAAGCTCGAAATAGACAAGAAGGACAAGATAAAAAAACTCGGCGGGCCGAAATTTCCCAAAACGGACGTCGAGAAGAAGGAAAAACCCGTCGATATGTACGCAAGCCCGGCGAAAAGGCTGGACGCGATCAAGCAAAAAGGATTGCAGAAGGACCGCCGGGGTATAACGAAAACAACATTTATCAAAAAACGCTCGAAGAAAGAACGCGGAGCGGGTCAGACGGAAGAGGAACAGAAGCCGGTTCTCAGAAAGAGGATACGAGTTTCCGGGCCGATGACGGTGCGGGAGTTGGCGCACGAGTTGGGAGCGAAATCTTCCGACATCATCATGTACCTTATGAAGGAATTGCAGTTGATGACTACGCTCAACCAGAGTCTGGACTTGGACATAATCAAGCTGGTGGCGGACAGTTACGAATGCAAGGTGTTCCATGACATAAAGGACGCGGGGCCGGAAACGGAAGAAGAGCTGGCCGCCATTCATGAAGAAGAAGAGGCCGGAGAGAAGATAGAGCGCGCCCCGGTGGTGACGGTGCTCGGACACGTCGACCACGGGAAGACAAAGTTGCTCGACGCCATCCGGCACACGGACGTGACGGCCACGGAGTTCGGCGGGATCACGCAGCATATAGGCGCGTATCAGATAACTCACAACGGAAGAAAAATAACGTTCTTGGACACGCCCGGCCACGCGGCTTTCACGCAGTTGAGGGCGAGGGGCGCGAAGGTGACGGATCTGGCGGTGCTGGTGGTGGCGGCGGACGACGGCGTGATGCCGCAGACGATAGAGGCCATCGACCACGCGCGGGACGCGAAAGTGCCGATCCTCGTGGCGATAAACAAGATAGACAAACCGCAGGCCAACCCGGACAGGGTGCGCCAGATGCTTTCCGACAAAGGGCTTGTTCCCGAAAACTGGGGCGGCGACACTGTGTTCGTCGAGGTGTCCGCTCTTCAGAAACAGGGAATCGAGGACCTGCTGGACATGGTGTTCCTCGTCACCGACATAATGGAACTGAAAGCCAGCCCGAAGAGAAGGGCGATAGGAACTGTCATAGAGGCGAAGCTGGACAAGGGGAAAGGCCCGGTGGCGACGGTTCTGGTTCAGAACGGAACGCTGAACGTCGGGGACTATATGGTGGCAGGAAGGACGTACGGGAAGGCGCGCGCGTTGGAGAACGACCTCGGCGAAAGAGTGCAGTCCGCGTTTGCGTCCATGCCTGTGGAGGTTCACGGGCTTCATGAAATGCCGGAGGCCGGAGATCAGTTTTTCGCGATTGAGGACGAAAAGACGGCTAGGGAAATCGCGGCGAAGAGGGAGTTCAAGAACCGCGAAGAGAAGATGAAATACGAAAGCCGGATAACTCTTGAAGACCTGTTCATCAGGATGAAATCCGGCAGTCTGCAGGAATTGAAAGTGGTGCTGAAAGGCGACGTGCAAGGTTCTGTCGAGGCGATAGTGCAGGCGCTGGAGGGGATCAAGCACGAGCAGGTGCGAGTGAACGTGATCCGCGTGGCGGCGGGAGACGTGAACGAGACGGACATCATGCTGGCGGCGGCGGCGAACGCGATTGTCGTGGCGTACAACGTGAACGTGATACCCGACGCGCGCGCCCGCGCCAATTCCGAAAAAGTTGAGATAAGGTTCTACGACATCATATACAAGCTGATAGACGATGTGAAACTGGCGATGGCGGGCATGCTCGCTCCCGAATTCGACGAGCATTTCAGCGGCAGGGCGGAAGTGAGGCAGACGTTCGCTTCGTCGAAGTTCGGAAACATCGCGGGCTGCATGGTCACCGAGGGCGAGCTGAAGACGGGAATGATAGCGAGGCTCATCAGGGGCGGCAACGAAATACTAAAGACGAAAGTGTCTTCGCTGAGGCGTTTCAAGGACAGCGTGAAGAGCGTGGCGCAGGGATACGAGTGCGGCGTGACGCTGGAAGGGTTCGAGGCGTACGAAGAGGGAGACCAGATAGAAGTGTACTCGCTGATTCAGAAGGAGCGGGAGATAATCTGAGCTGGCGAACGCGGCCTGAAAGGCGCTGATGCGGCATGATAGTCGGCGCGCTGAAAGTCGACATAAAGATACCGGGCGCGAACTCTTTGAAAGAGAAAAGGCATGTCCTGCGCAGCCTGAAAGACAACATCCGAAACAAGTTCAACGTGGCTGTGTCGGAGGTCGGGCATCAGGACATGTGGCAAAGGGCCGCCATAGGGATAGCGGGCGTAAGCTCGGACAGGCTTTTTATCGAAAAGGAAATGGCGCGCGCTCTCCAATACATCGAAAGCAGGGGAGATATCGAGGTGATCGACGCCTCCCTAGAATTTATTTGAAGCCGAATCCGACGTTGGGATTCGGGAGCGATTGTTCAGAGCGGATGAAACGCGAGGCGCAAGACGCATTTTTGCAGTGAATAGAACGCAGGGTTCATGAACAAAAAAATGTGGCGGCAACGAAGCAGTTCGCCGCTATGAAAATCGCCCCGGTTCGCCGGCTTTATAGGCGAATCCGGGTTAAAGCCGGACGGTTGGCTATGATTCCCAACAGATTGAAAAGACTTTCTGCTCTGATGACTCAGACCATCAGCGAAGTGATAAGGAAGGAACTGAAAGACCCTCGCATAGGTTTTGTTTCCATTACCGATGTCGAGATATCGTCCGACCTGCGCCAAGCGAAGGTGTTCGTGTCTTCGTTCGGAGACGAATCGCAGAAGGACGCGGCGGTCGCCGGGCTGAACAGCGCCGCCGGTTTCATCTACAAGCAAATAAGGCCGGAGATATCAATCAAAAGAGTTCCATCTCTCCGATTTTTCAGAGACGACAGCATAGAGCGCGGAGTCAGGGTGTGCGACGTGATAAGGCGCGCGAGGGAATCCGACCCTGAGATGCCTCCAGAGGAGGAAGCCTGACGAAAGGCGTCCGGCGCTTCAAGCATGGATTTCAAATCGCTTAAAAAAATACTTTCCGAGGCCAAATCGTTTTCAGTGTTCGGACACATCAATCCGGACGGCGACAGCATAGGGGCGCTGCTTTCGACGCGCATCATAGCGATGTCGCTCGGCGCGAAGGATATAAAGCTGTACTCAAGGGACGGCGTTCCGGATAATTTTATGTTTCTGCCCGGAGCGGAACTGATAGAAAAGAAAGCGGCTGATGGCGCCCCCCCGGCGGATGTGGCGATTCTGGTGGACTGCGGCGGGCCTAAACGCATCGGCGACGAGCTTCTGCCTCTGCTGAAATCTTCGCCTTTTGTTGTGGTGATAGACCATCACGTTACCAACGGCGGTTTCGGAAATCTGAACATCATCGACTCGAACGCGGCATCGACGTGCGAGATACTCGCCAAGTTTATCGAGGCGGAGAACATCGGGATGCCTTTAGAACTGGCTCAATGTCTGTACACCGGAATCATGTATGACACGGGAAGGTTTCTGCACTCGAACACAACGCCCGAAGTATTCAGGATATGCGCGGACCTCGTGGCGCGTGGAGCTAATCCGCACGAGATAGCGGTGAATGTGTTCAACCGGCGGCGGTTCGAGAGGCTGAAGCTGCTGGGATACTCGCTGGTGAACATGAAGACCGCCGAGGACAACGCGGTAAGCTGGTCGGTGGCGGACAGAAAAACATACGAAGAACTTGGCGCGGAAGACGAGGACTCGGACGGGATAGTGGAGACGCTCGGAGCGTACAAGGGTTGCGAGGCGCACATATCGTTCAGCGAATCGAAGGATGGAAGAGCGCGCGTCAGCATGAGGTCGTCCGGCAGGATAGACGTGGGGGCAATCTGCGCGAAATTCGGAGGGGGCGGACATAAGTTCGCCGCCGGGATTCGCATGGACGGGCCGCTTTCACTCGTGGAGCAGAAAGTCGTGGCAGAGGTTTGCGCTGCGGCGCGCGCTCTGAAAAACACGGAAGGCCGCGATGACTGAAAGCGGATTCCTGAACGTGTTCAAACCGCCCGGCATGACTTCTCACGATGTCGTCGCCTATATCAAGCGTAGACTCAAACCTTCAAAGATAGGGCATGGCGGAACGCTCGACCCGGTCGCATGCGGCGTGCTCGTGTGTATGGTCAATTCAGCCACCCGGTTGTCTCAACAGGTGTCTGCGGACACGAAAAAAACATATATCGCCGAGGCGGTTTTCGGAGTGAAAACCGATTCGGGCGACTTCGACGGCGTTGTTGTCGAAAGGATACAAATTGATTTGGCCCAATGCGATATTGAACGGATTCTGCCTGATTTCACAGGCGAAATCGAGCAGACGCCGCCTATGGCGTCGGCGGTGAAAGTTGGCGGGGAAAGGCTGTACAAACTTCACAGGAAAGGCGAGACGGTGGAGAGGAAGCCCCGCAAGGCTATGGTTTACGACCTGAAGATGCTGGGATTCGAAAAGACAGACGGCGGAGCGAGGGCGAGATTCAAGGCGGTGTCCGGCGGCGGGCTTTATGTGAGGACTCTCATAGAGGACATCGGGGCCGCGCTGGGCGCTCCGGCGACTCTTTCCTTTCTTGTCAGAACTGCGGTCGGCCCGTTTGATATCGAGTCGGCGCATGCGCCGGAAGTTTTCTGCGGCCCGGAAGCCGCGAGTCTGCTTTTGCCGATTGATTATCTTGCGCGATAGAGAGGCTTGTCGAGATGCATGTCTTTAATTCGTTTGAAGAAGTTCCGTCGCAACAAGGGATGAACGTAACTTTGACGCTCGGTTTTTTCGACGGCGTTCATCTGGGACACCGCAGGATTCTGGACAGGGTCGGAATGTTCTATGATCCCGGAGTGCAGGTTTCCGGGCTTGTGACTTTCGATCCTCATCCTAGCGAGCTTCTGGCTCCCGACAAGGTTCCTCAGCTTCTGACGACGAAGGAAGAAAAGATAGAGATACTCAAGGACTTCAAGCTTTCGTACATATTGTTCGCGCCGTTCAACGCGGAGTTGGCGCAGATGCCCGCTGAGAAGTTTGTCGACGAGATGCTGGTTCGCAGACTTGGGGCAAAACAGATTATAGCCGGTTACGACACCCGCTTCGGAAGCGGGAAGCGCGGGGATGTGGAACTGCTCAAAAAGATCGGGGCGGAAAAAGGGTTCACTGTAGAGCGGATAGACGTGGTGAGGACGGACAACAAATCCGTCAGCAGCACAGCCATCAGGGAACTGCTGTTGAAAGGCGAAGTGACGGCCGCCGAGGGGATGCTTGGAAGGCCTTACGCGATGAAAGGCGAGGTCGTGAAAGGAATAGGAATAGGGAAGAAGCTGGGGTTTCCGACGGCCAACCTGAAGGTTGACCCAAAGAAGCTCGTGCCTGCAGACGGGGTTTACGCGGCGATGTGCGATACGGGAGGGGAGACGGTGAAGGCGGCGGTGAGCATCGGCTCGCGCCCGACCATACCGCTCAAAAACCCGGACAGGGTTATAGAGGCGCACCTGATTGGCTTCAACGGCGACCTTTACGGGAAGGAACTGAAAGTGGAGTTCACGCGCAGGCTGAGGCCTCAGAGGAAGTACGGTGACGCGAAGGCTTTGGCGGAGCAGTTGGCGAAAGACATCGAGCTTGCGGAAAAATATTAATGTACCTACAATATGCTGACTATATAAGGAAGGGAGGTGACACATATGACACTGGGCGTTGAGCGGAAGAGCGAGATCATGACAAAGTTCCGGTCGCACGAATCAGACACGGGTTCTCCGGAAGTGCAGATCGCTCTTCTGTCGGAACGGATTACCCTTCTGACGGAACACCTGAAGAAGAACAAAAAGGATCACAGTTCGAGACGCGGATTGCTGAAGATGGTTGGCAAGAGGCGGAGGCTGCTGAATTACCTTGCAAGGGTGGACGCCAGACGGTACGAGAAGATCATCAAAGAACTCGGACTCCGCAAGTAGGCTGGAGCGGCGGCCAATGGGGCCGTCCGTCGCCTTGCGGTTCGTTTTTTGAGAAGGCCTATGGCATGGAGTCCGGCGCAATCGACGGCGGCCACCCGAGCATTAGGGTGGTTTATTAATTTGCCTAGAAATCAGCCGGAATCCGCGCATCGCGACGAAAATTTGGCCCGCGTTAGCGAATAATGCGGGTCAAGCAATCCTTTTTTGTGATGATGAGGGCGGCGCGGGTCGCGCCGTCCGGACATGTGACAGACGGGGGAGAAAAACGTGACATGGAGCGGGAGCTCCGGAAGGGAATTTTTTAATGGAAAGCACACAGTATGAAGCCAAACTCCAACTGGGAGAACATGAGCTTCAGATATCAACGGGAAAGATGGCAAGGCAGGCAAGCGGCGCGGTCGTGGTCAGATACGCGGGCAGCGTCGTGCTTGTGACCGCCACTCTATCTAAGAACGACAGGGACATCGACTACTTCCCGTTGATGGTTGATTTCGAGGAAAAGATGTACGCCGCCGGGAAGATTCCGGGCGGGTTCATCAAAAGGGAAGGGCGCGCGTCGGATCACGCGGTAATCAGCGCCCGCCTCGTGGACAGGGCCATCAGGCCTCTGTTCCCCAAAGGTTTCAAAAAAGAAGTGCAGGTGGTTTGCCTCGCGCTGTCGTCGGACATGGAAAATCCGATAGACGTGCTGGGGCTTGTCGGAGCGTCCACCGCGCTTTCGATATCCGAGATACCGTTCGACGGCCCTGTGGCCGCCGTTCGCGTTGGCCGGGTGGACGGAAAGTTCATCGTCAACCCGACTTTCGCGCAACAGGAGGAAGGCGACATCGACATAGTCATCGCTGGGAACGAACAGTCCGTGATGATGGTCGAGGGAGAAATGAAAGAAATCTCCGAGGCGGATTTCCTCGAAGCTCTGGAGTTCGCGCGCGAGCCGATAAGCAAGCTTATCGCCCTGCAGAGGGAAATCGCATCTCATATCGGCAAAGCAAAGGTAGAGTTCGTCGCTCCGGTCCCGGACGAAGAGCTTGCCCGCAAGGTGGAAGAGTTCGCGGAGCCGAGGATCCGAGCCGCTCTGGACGGAAAGATGAAGACGGAGCGCGAGGCGGATATCGCGGCGCTGGTCGAGCAGGCTGTGGCGGAATTCGCCACCGACGGCGAGGCCGTCGATTCAGCGAAGGTCAAAGAGGTCAAAAATGTTCTGGAAGGCCTAGAGAAACGTCTTATGCGAGAGAGAATCTGCAAGGACGGTGTCAGGCCGGACGGACGAAGCAAGGATGAAATCCGCCCGATAACCTGCGATGTCGCGCTTCTGCCCCGCACGCACGGCTCGGCGATGTTCACAAGAGGCCAGACTCAGGTGCTCAGCGCGGTAACGCTCGGCTCGCCCCGCGACGCCCAGCGCATCGACGGCATCAGCAACGACATCGAGAAACAGTACATGCATCAGTACAACTTCCCGCCGTTCAGCGTCGGCGAAGTTCGCATGATGCGCGGCCCGTCCCGGAGAGACATCGGACACGGCATGCTCGCCGAGCGCGCGGTAGCGGGGATGATTCCCAACGAGGAAGAGTTCCCGTACGCGATACGCGTGGTATCGGAAGTGCTGGAAAGCAACGGCTCAAGCTCGATGGCCAGCGTGTGCGCCAGCTCGATGTCTCTGATGGACGCTGGAGTGCCGCTTAAAAGCCCGGTGGCCGGCATCGCAATGGGCTTAGTCATAGAGGAGTCGGGCGCTCACCACGTGCTCACGGACATTCAGGGCGTGGAAGACCACCTCGGCGACATGGATTTCAAGGTGGCCGGCACCAGCAAAGGCATCACAGCGGTTCAGATGGACATCAAAGTGAAGGGCGTTACCGCGGGCCTGATGAAGGAAGCGATGGAAAAGGCGCGCGTCGCCCGCATGACCATACTCGGAAAGATGAACGACGCGATAAGCAGCCCGAGACCGGATGTTTCCCCGTACGCGCCGAGGCTCATCATAATCAAGATCGACATCGAGAAGATCGGAACAGTGATAGGCCCCGGAGGCAAGACCATCCGCCGCATCACTGACGAAACAGGCGTGAAGGTGGACATCGAAGACGACGGACGCGTTCTCATCTACACCGCGGACGCCGCCGCCGGCGAAGCCGCGCGCAAGATGGTCGAAGACCTTGTGGCCGAAGTGGAAGTCGGCAAAATCTACGAAGGCATTGTGAGGCGGATCGTCAACTTCGGAGCTTTCGTCGAAGTGCTGCCCGGAACCGACGGCCTCGTGCATATCAGCCAGATCGCTCCCACCCGCATCAATCAGGTGGAAGACGTTCTTTCAGTCGGACAGAAAGTCCGCGTGAAGGTTCGCGAGATAGACGACATGAACAGGGTGAACCTGACGATGAAGGATGTGCCCGGAGCTTTGGACCCGGACAATAATCCTCTCTGACGTTCGGTTGATTCTAGTAGAGCGAGCAGTATTGCTAATGCATGAAAATGGGTTCCCGCTTTCGCGGGAATGACGGCAGGATAGGAGAATGCCGCTCTTATAACGAGTTAAAAAAAGCGGCGCGCCCGATAAGCGCGCCGCTTTTTCGTTGCCGGCAAAATTGTTATTTTGAATAATCGTAGAAGCCGCGTCCGGTTTTTCTGCCGTGGAGTCCGGCGACGACCATCTTTTTCATCAACAGGGCCGGCCTGTATTTCGGATCGTTGTATCCGTTGTAAAGAGTTTCCATAACGTTGAGGCAAACGTCGATGCCGATGAGGTCTGCGAGCGCGAGCGGCCCCATGGGGTGGTTCATTCCGAGTTTCATGCCCGTGTCGATATCTTCAGCCGAGCCGACTCCCTCTGAATAAGCTTGAATGGCCTCGTTTATCATTACCATGATGAACCGGCTGGTGGCGAACCCCGGAAAATCGTTGACGACTATCGGCGTTTTGCCTAGTTCAATCGAAAGGTCGCGCACGGTCGTAACGGTCTCTTCGCTGGTCACGAAGCCTTTGATTATCTCTATGAGCTGCATCACCGGCACGGGATTGAAGAAATGCACGCCGATGACGTTCTCCGGCCTCTTCGTGGCGGAGGCGATGGCTGTTATTGATTGAGATGACGTGTTGGTTCCGAGGATAGCGCCGGCGGGAAGAATCCCGTCCAACTCGGCGAACACGCGTTTCTTCAGATTGATGTCCTCGTTGATCGCCTCTATTGCTATATCGCAACTATCGGCCCCCTCGTAGGACGTTACGCCCTTGATGCGCGCGAGCGTGGCTTTCATTTCGTCCGCCGTCAGCTTGTCTTTCTTGACCATCCGCTCTAAGTTCGCGCTGATGGTGGAGATGCCGCGCTCCAGAAACGCGTCGCTCACGTCTTTCAGGATGACTTCCCTACCGCTCATCGCCATCACGTGCGCGATGCCGTTGCCCATCGTTCCCGCTCCCATAACGAGCGCTTTCTTGATGTCTTTCGCTGCCATTTTATTCCTCCATATAGATTTTTCAGACCGGATTTCGGGCCGCGCCCGCTATTTCCTGAATCTGTTGAAGTCAGGTTTCCGTTTCTCCATGAACGACGTCATTCCCTCTTTCAACTCTTCGCTTCCGTATGTTGCCGACAGCATTTCGATGCCGTGCATGTAGGAAGAGTGCAGCAGGTCGCTCTCGAAATTGAGCGAAGTCTTGGATATTCTCAGCGACTGCGGGCTCATTTCGAGGATGCGCGACACCCATGCTTGTGTTTCCTCTTCCAGAGAGCCGTCGGGGACGACTTTATTTATCCAGCCCATTTCGAGGGCTTCCCGCGCGGAATATCTGCCGCAAAGGAAAATAATTTCTTTCGCCTTTTTATCTCCGACGAGGCGGGGAAGAATCTGTGTTCCGGCGAGAACGGGCGTGCTGCCTACGGTCGGGCCGACCTGTCCGAACACCGACTTCTCGGTGGCTATCGTCAGGTCGCAAACCAGATTTATTTCGTTTCCGCCACCGAGGCAGTATCCGTCGACTGCGGCAATGACCGGTTTCGGGCACTGGCGGATGAGAGAGAAAAGATTGAACAGTTTTAAAACGAACACCCGGCCGGAGGCGGGAGAGAGTTCGAGCATCTCTGCGATATCGCCGCCGGAGCAGAATGCTTTTCCGCCTTCCGAGGTCAGAACCGCCGCGCCGACGCTCGCGTCTTGAGAGGCGTCCGTGAAGGCCTCCGTGAGTTCATCAAGCGTGCGGGAGCGGAAAGAGTTGAGAGCCTTCGGCCTGTTGATGGAAATTCTCGCCCGGCCTTCGTTTTTTTCATATATTACATCTTCGAATTCCATAGGGAAAAACCTCCAACGGAACGAGACGGATTCTATCACCGCGAATCCGGCGTGTCAACGGAAACGCGCCGCTCGCGGCTTGTGCGTAATGCGGCGCGGTGATATATTTGAAATAGATAATTTATCGTCGCGGCGGGGATTTTGGATCGGTTCATGCGGTCTCGGCGCGTCGGTCGCGGCGGCAAGGCTGAACGGCAACTAAGGCGGCGGGGAGGTCTCGCGAATGGCATCCGGCGGAAGAAGAAACAGGGCGGTTCCCGGCAGGGTCGAGAAAGCGCGGACGGATTCGAGAGGATTAAGCGTCGCGCTCTCGACAGGCGGCGCGCGCGTCTCCTTCATGTCTCCCGAAATTGTCAGGGTCAGGATTTGGCGGGAAGACTCCGCCGAAGAGCCGTCTTGGGCGGTGGTTCAGCCAAAACCCGACGCTGTTGAATTCTCTTACTCCTCCGACGATCTGGAATGGACGCTTGAGTCCTCGGCTCTCACCATTGTGATAAACAAAGACCCGTTCAAAATCAGGATTCAGGACAAAGCCGGAAGATGCCTGACGGAAGAAGAGGACGAGGGCGGCGTGTGGTGGGACGACAGCGGCTCGTGGCTGCGCCGCCGCGCGGGAAAAGACGACAGGTTCTACGGCTTCGGCGAAAAAGCTTTCGGCCTCGACAGGAGGGGCCGGAAGATGTCGATGTGGAACACCGACCACCCCTTCAATAAAACCGGAAGCGACCCGCTTTACGTGTCCATTCCGTTTTTCATAGGCGTTTCCAGCGGCGCGGCTTATGGGATGTTCTTCGACAGCTCTTGGAAATGTCATTTCGACATGGGCGCGGCGAAAGGCAAATGCTGGACGCACAACGTCGAAGGCGGGCCGATAAATTACTACTTCATCGCAGGCCCGGACATGAAGAAAGTCGTGGAGAGATACGCATGGCTGACGGGCCTCTCTCCTTTGCCGCCGAAGTGGTCTCTTGGGTTTCATCAGTCGCGCTGGAGTTACAAAAACGAACAGAGCGTCAGGGGAATCGCGTCGAAATTCAGAAGCTTGGACATCCCGTGCGACGTGATTCATCTCGATATTCATTACATGAACGGTTACAGGGTTTTCACTTGGAACGGGAAGAGATTTCCCGACCCGGCGGGGATGTCCGCCTCAATGCTCGAAGACGGGTTCAAGATGGTGACGATTGTCGATCCCGGAGTGAAGAACGAGCCGGGGTACGACGTTTACGAGGAAGGCGTTCAGGGAGATTTCTTCTGCCGCCGGGCCGACGGAAAATATTTCAAGGGAGTGGTCTGGCCGGGCGAGACGGTTTTTCCGGATTTCATCCGCTCCGACGTTAGAAAATGGTGGGCGGGCAGGGTGGCTGACTTTGTAAAAACATACGGGGCAGCAGGCGTATGGAACGACATGAACGAGCCTAGCGTGAACATAAAGCCGCATATTAAAAGGGTGTCGACGGAAGACCTAGCGCATGTCGAGCACGGCCGTCGCGTTCCCCACAAGAAAGTAAGGAATATTTACGGGTTTGCCGAGGCGATGGCGACGCGCGAGGGGCAGTTGGCCGCGCGGCCCGGCAAACGGCCTTTCCTGCTGACGCGCGCGGGATACGCCGGGATTCAGAGATACGCGGCGATATGGACGGGCGACAACACAAGCTCATGGGAACACCTGCGTCTCAGCGTTCCGATGCTCTGCTCGCTGGGATTGTCAGGCGTTCCTTTCGTCGGGGCCGACATCGGCGGTTTCCACGGAAACTGCTCTCCGGAACTGTTTGCCAGATGGATACAGATTGGGGTCTTTTATCCGTTCTGCCGAGCGCACTCAATGCTGCTGTCGAGAAGACAGGAGCCGTGGAGCTTCGGACCGCGCGTCGAAAAAATCGCCCGCGAGCATATCAAACTGCGCTACAGGCTTATGCCTTATATATACGGCGCGTTTTATGAAAGCTCCACGACTGGGATGCCGCCGATGCGGCCGCTCGCTCTAGAATTTCAGAACGACGAGCCGTGCTTCGGACTCGACGACCAGTTTATGTTCGGCTCTTCGCTTATGGTCGCTCCTGTGATGAAGCCGGGCGCCGAGAGCAGGGATATTTATTTCCCGCCCGGTGAATGGATCGATTTCCACACAGGCGAGAGGATGCCGGGCAGCCGCAGAAAAACGGTTTCCGCGCCGCTTGACGTTATTCCTATTTACATAAGGTCGGGTTCGATTATCCCGACGACTGTCGAGATGAGCCACATCGGGATGAAACCCGCCGATCCGCTGATTCTCAACATCGAACACGGAGCGCCAGCGTCTCTTCTTTACTATGAGGACGACGGCGAAACGTTCGCTCACGAATCCGGCGCTTTCAACAAAATTAAATATACATATGCGGAAAAAGACGGGACGGCGATCTTCGAAGCGGAACCCGTCGTGGCCGGAATTCGGCCGGATAGGACACGCGTGGTCGTCAAACTCAGAGGGCTGCCCGGATTTCCCTCAAAGATTCTTCTCAACGGAAAACAGGTTCACGAGGGATGGATGGAGTCTTCAGGCGCGGAAGCTCCCGACGATGGCTGGAACTACATCGCTGAAACAAAAACTCTCTGTGTGGGTTATCCCGAAAAAATAAAGCCTGTCCGTATCGAGATATCGTAAGACTTGATTTGAACCGCGTACGCGCAGGAGGCGATTATGGGCGGAGATAAGATTAAAATAATTGTCGCCGGCCACTCAGGATTCTGCGGCGGGGCGAAACGCGCTATGGAGCTTGCGGCCTCGGCCGCTGAAACGGGACGCCATGTGTACACGCTTGGCCCTCTGCTTCACAATCCCGAAGCGTTGAAAACGCTGAAACAGATGAAGATAAAAGTCGCCGTCGGAGTTTCTGACATTCCGCCGGGGGCGACGGTTGTGTTGCGCGCTCACGGGGCAACGCCCGGCGAGATAGAGACATTGCGGGCGGCGGAAGCCAAGATAGTGGATGCCGTATGCCCGTTCGTCGCCGGTATTCATGAAAAGATACGCGCTCTGAATCAGCGAGGGGCGGTAGTGTACATAGCGGGCGACGCCGCGCATTCGGAGACGGCGACGCATTCGAGCGTATGCGCCCGCAAAGGCGGCGTTTTCGCTGCCGCCGCAGAAGCACGCGTCGCGAAGCCGCCTGAAGGGCGTCCCGCCGCCCTGATAGCTCAGACATCTTTCGACAGGGTGGAATTCGCCGAAATCGCAGCCGCGCTGTCAGCGCGAATTCCGGAAATTGAAATCCACGACACTCTGTGCGACTGGATGCGGAAAGCCAGAGAGAGCGCGGAGAAAGTCGCGCGCGAAACGGGTTTGATGATAGTGGTCGGGGGGCGCGCGAGCGCCAACACTTCGCGCTTGTTCGACGTGTGCGTCGCAGCGGGCGCGCGCGCTTTTCTCGTGGAGACGGCGGACGAGATTCTGCCTGAACACGTCGCGGGAGCAGGTTCCATCGGCGTCGCCGCAGGCGCTTCGACCCCTCCTGAATCTATAGACAGAGTCGTAAGAAAACTGGAAACTGTCGCTGAGGGGATATAGAATGTTCATTGTGAGCCGCGCCGAGACGTTGCGGACGCGACGCTCAAAAAGCCCGGCGCCGCCGGGCCTCGAAGGGAGCGCCATCAGATGAAAGCAATCGTCACGGGAGGAGCCGGGTTCATCGGCTCCAATCTCGCCGATGCCCTTATAAATCTCGGCTGGTCTGTTTCAGTGGTGGACGATTTATCTTCAGGCAAAACGGAGAACCTGAATCCGGCGGCGAAGTTCTTTAAAAAAGACATTGTCGACCCGACAGTCAGAGAGGCGTTCGAGGAAACTCGGCCGGACGTCGTCTTTCATCTCGCCGCCCAGATAAGCGTAGCGGACTCCGTGCGAAATCCCGTGAAGGACGCGCGAATCAACCTCGAAGGCTCCCTCAACCTGCTCCAGTCGTGCGTGGAGTTCGGAGTTGGGAAATTCATATTTTCGTCTTCCGGCGGCACAATATACGGCGAAACGCCGGGCGAGCCGGCGACGGAGCAGTTCCCTCTGCGCCCATTCGCGCCCTACGGCATAAGCAAGATGGCGCTGGAAAGCTACTTGAAGTTTTTCTCCGTCGAACACGGCCTCAAATATACATCGTTGCGGTACGGCAATGTTTACGGTCCGAGGCAGGACCCTCACGGCGAGGCCGGGGTTGTCGCGATTTTCGCCCGCGCGATGCTCGAAGGAAGGACGCCGACCATCAACGGCGACGGCTCCTGCCTGCGGGATTATGTGTTTGTCGGAGACGTCGTCAGAGCCAATATCGCCGCTATCGACAAAGGCCACAACGGAGCTTTCAATATCGGAACAGGGAAAGCCACGGATGTGAACGAGGTTTACGCGCTGCTGAGCGCGGCGACGGGTTTCGGCGCTCCCGCGATCAGAGGCCCTTTCAGAGCGGGAGACCTCAAAAGAAGCGTGCTCAACAACGCTCTCGCCGGCGAAACGCTCGGTTGGTCGCCTCAAGTCCCGCTCGATGAAGGCATGAAGCTGACTGTGAAATTTTTCAAAGAACAGGCCGCGCGGAACAAGGCGCGCGAATGAAACCGGATTCTTCGTCGGAATTCGGAATATATCCGGCCGGGCGGCGAGTCAAAGCCTGATGCGTCCCGCGATCTCCACTCAATTATTCGGTCATGACAAACTTATCGCTTCCGATATCCGCATGATTCGCGAATCTGGTTTCGACGCTCTGGAAGTTTACGGCGTCCCTCCTCATTTCGACTTTATGGATTCGGGGAGCGTATCCGAGCTTGCCGCGGCGCTAGACGGAGAGGGATTGAATGCGGTCTCTGTGCACATGCCGTATATCGACCCGGCGGGCGGCGGCGCGGCGGCGCGCGTCTCGATTACCGCAGGCGGCGCGGATAATGTGAAGAGAGCGACAGCGCGGGCGCTGGCGTGCGTCGAGGCGGCGGCTGTTCTCCGCGCCCCGGTCGTCGTCGCGCACTGCGGCTCTTACAACGACCCGCTTAACGGCGAAACGGCTTCCAACCTTGCGTCGTTCATCGCCTCCGTCGCTGCGGCATTTAAATCGGCGGGCGTCAGGCTGGCTCTTGAAAACGTCGCTTCCGCTTTTTCATCGTCAGTTTGTCTGCCGAGATTCCTTGCGGCCAATTCATTCGGGATAGCCGGCGTTTGTTTCGACGCCGCTCACGCGCACATAAGCGAAGACTCCGCCAGAGCTGTTTTTAATTACGGAAGTTTAATCGAACACGTTCACATATCAGACAACGACGGAAAGCGTGACCGCCACTTGTTGCCGATGAGCGAAGGCTGCTCCGTGGATTGGCCGTCCGTCGTCGGCGCGCTGAAAGCAATTAAGTATTCCGGAAGCGTGACGCTGGAATCGAGGCCTGATTCGGCCCCGGCGTCGTTTCTAAAATCCTGCCGCGATGTGTTCGCCGCTCTCAAAATACATGGGGATTGAAAATTCTATGGACGACGCGCCGATAAAAAAACTGATAGAAGAGAAATACGGAGCCGCGACTTACACACTTGAAAGGCTCGCCGGAGACGCCTCCGACAGGTCTTTTCACAGGATTAGGATAAACGCGCAACTTTCATCCGGCGCGCCCGCGTCCGCCGTGCTCATGGTTCTCGGAAGCCCGGAGACGGACCCGGACATGCCTTTTCTGAATGTCGCGTCTTTTATGCGTCGGGCAGGGCTTCCGGTTCCGGATATCTTCGCCGCCGATCTGTCCGCCGGACTTATTCTCATGGAGGATTTCGGCGACGCGACGCTGGAAGACGCAATTCGCGGCGCGTCTCCCATAGCGGTTGAAGACCTTTATAAAAAAGCCGTCGAGCTGATGCTAGATATTCAACTGGAAGGAACGCGGTTGAAAGACGATTCATGCGTCGCGTTCAAACTGGCTTTCGATGTGGATAAACTCATGTTCGAGTTTAATTTCTTCAAGGAACACGCGTTGCTCGGATATAAGAACGCGAAACTCAGCGAATCGGAAAGCGCGGCCATAAACGAAGGATTTATGCATATCGCCGAAACTCTTTCAGCGCAGCCGAGATATCTGACGCACCGCGACTATCACAGCCGGAACATCATGGTTGCGGCGGACGGCGAACTTGGGTTGGTCGATTTTCAGGACGCGCGCCTCGGTCCTCTTCAATACGATCTTGTCTCTCTTCTGCTTGATTCTTATGTCGAACTGCCTGCCGGGCTGGTTGATTCTCTGAAGGAATATTACTTCAACCGTCTCACAGAGCGAACAGGCGAAGAGCCTGACCGCGAACAGTTCGATATGATTTATGATTACATGGCGTTTCAGAGATGCGTGAAGGCCGCAGGCTCGTTCGCTTTTCTGGATTGCGAAAAAAAGAAAAACAGGTATCTGAAATACTTTGCGCCGTGTCTTGCCAAAGCGCGAGCGGCGGCGTCCGCCCGTAGTGAACTTGGGGCGCTGGCTGACGCGATTTCAGTCTATGTCGAGGAATTGAGGCAACCATGAAGGCGATGCTTCTTTGCGCGGGACTGGGCGTCAGGCTGAAGCCTTTGACCGAGCATATCCCCAAACCGATGCTGCCCATCTTCGGAAGACAGACCGCCGATTACGCGCTCGAATCGCTCGCCGAAGCCGGAGCAACCGACGTAGTGGTCAATCTGCACCATCTCCCCGACAAGGTGAAATCCTCGCTGGGAACGCGGTCTCGCGGAATGAACATTCATTATAGTTTTGAGCCAGCGCTTCTCGGCCCGACAGGAGGGATACGAAAAGCGCTCCCGGCCCTAGGCGACGAGCCTTTCATTGTGGTCAACGGAGACGCGCTGATGGAAATCGATTTCAAGTCCATGATGCGCGCGCACATATCAAACGGCGCGGCTCTCACCATCGCCGTCGGTCCCGGGCATGACACGCCGGATATTCGAGCGGTCGGCGTTGATCCACAATTCCGCGTCAGGTCTCTCTGGGGAATTCCGGCAAGGCCCGGAGAATCTCTTTCGGACAAAGTAAACCTCGGCTGCTTCATTTATGATCCTCGCATCGTCAAAACATATATCCCCGATAACAGTTTCTATCATTTTAGAGAAGGGTTCATTCCGGAATTGTTCGAGCGCGAAGAAAGAATATTCGCTTATGAAACGGATACGTACTGGAACGATATCGGGTCGCCAAAATCATATCTGCGCGCGTGGACGGACGCGTTTGACGGAGCCGGAACGCCTCGTATGAAAAAGACCGCAAACGCTCAAATTGAAGAATCCTCGCGGCGGTTAAATTCGGAGACGAAATCAGGAAGGATTCAATTCATCCATCCGGTATATGTGGAACAGGGAGCGGAAATCGGGGAGGGGGCTGTCATCGGGCCTGACGCCGCGCTCTGCGCCGGCAGCAAGGTTGGGGCCGGAGCGTCTGTCTCGCGCTCGCTTGTCATGCAGAATTCCGTAGTTTGCGAATCCGCAATAGTCCGCGTCTCTATCGTTTTTCAGGATAAAGTTATTCCAACTTGAACCGAACATAAACTATTACGGGTTTATTCTATGGTTTTTTCATTGATTCGGCTTTGGCTTTGAATTTTTTCACAGTTGAAACTAGGACATCCGGATGGTCTGTCTGAATCGCGTCGACTCCGGCGAGAATAGCTTTTTTCATGGCAGTCTCGCGGTCGTCCCAGCCGAGCGTGTTGGTGAAAACCATGATTCCGCGAGCGTGAGCGGCGTCCACCAGTTCGTTCGTGATGATGGCCGCGCTTGTGTTGAAGGCTCTGGCGTTCGGGAACTTTTCGAGCGTCGGTTGAATGTCATCCACGCTGCCGATGCCGGGCATGGCGGGAGCAAGCGGGTCGAGCTTAACGAAGTCCGCCGTGAACTGCCCCCCGCCGACGATGACGGTGAGATGAGGATATTTGTCGTATTTCTTCAGCAACTCAAGAAGAATCGGTTGCGGCGTCTCTTTCTGGTCGATATAAGCGCCGACGCCGGGTCCCATAGCGATAAGAGCCTCTTCCAGAGTAGGAACTTCGACGTCCGAAGAACTGTCGCGGGACATGCCGAACACGGCCCTCAACTTTTTGACTTCCGCAAGCGACATCCGGTTTATCGGGCCTGAGCCTGTGGTAGTCCTGTTTACCGTGTCGTCGTGCATCAGCACCGGAACCCCGTCAGTCGTGTAGCGCACGTCAAGCTCGATGTAATTCATTCCCAGCTCGAGAGCCTTTTGGATCGCGGGGATAGTGTTTTCGGGAGCGAACTTCGCCGCTCCGCGATGCGCGACTCTTATAACATCGAGGTTCGGACGTTTTGTTTCAATCGGTTCATACGCGAGCGCTACTGCCCCGAATACTACAAACACGGCAACAGCGCATATCCATGTTCTCAATTTATTCACAATCAGCATCCTCCCGGCGTCGTTGTCAGCCTATTGTAACACAAAAAGCGCGTCGGTTCCGACTATGTTTTTCTAATGATATAGTTCGTATACGCTCCGACATGCAGCAAATCAGCGAACCGGAGGGCAGGGACAATCGCAGAATCAAACACAGCTTTTTTCGCAAATTGTTTTTCGCGGCTTTCAGAACCGGAGATTTGGGTCGGGGGGGCTTCATTGGCGTTTTCAGCGCTTTTAACAGATATGGAATAGCCTTTAGCGATTTTCGCGCTATTAATCAAACTTGTGGCAGTGGTTGAATAGTAAACTTTTTCGATGTTCATCCCGGATTCGGCGACGATTCTTTTCATAATCTTCGGCGAATAGTGATAGATATGGAAAGGGGGTTGAAGACAGAACCATTTCGAGCGAAACAACATGCGCTCCAAAGAATCAAAGTTCGGCATGGACATTGCGATGACCCCGCCGGGTTTCAAAACTCTTTTCGCCTCTGCGAGAGTTTCCAGCGGATCGTACAGATGTTCGAAGACGCTCCAGAAAGTTATGGCGTCGAAAATTTCCGAATCGAAGCGAGAGGAAATCAGAGAGCCTGCCTTTACATCAAGAGCGAGGGAATCCCTTTGAAAAGCCGCTGATTTTTCAGAAAGCTCGCATCCGGCGACGCGCCAACCGGCCTGTTTGAGGCAAAGAAGAAATCTTCCGTCTCCGGAGCCGACATCGAGGGCGAATCCTTTATGCGAATGGCGCTCAAGGAGCATCCTTCGGCCTTCCTGTCCCGCCACAAGTTTCGACAGCATTTCCTGACTGAAAGACATTGAATATGGCTCATAGTTGTCGGGATACAGAGAGGCGATATCTTCCTCAGGGATTCTGGGGTTGAGGGAAACTAGCGAACAACTTTTACATTTGGATATTGAGAACTCGCCGGGAACGCCGTAAAGATAATCTCTTGTTTTAAAAAGCTCGGCGAACTCGATTCCGCCGCAGAGCGCGCAGGGAGCTTTTTCAAGTTCTGAAGAAATCATTTTTAATAATCGACCGTTCCGCTCGCGCAGGATGAAACATACGCAGGACGCCTATTTGAAAGGCGGCGGGACTTTTGCGCCGAAAGGAGAAGAAGGGGCTGATTTCGGGGTCGTCGCCGCCGGCTCCGGCTTTCTGGGAGCGGAAGGCTGTTGAGGCGCGGACGCCGGTTTTCCGGCGTTTGCCTCCGCGCCGTCGCCTCTCAAAATGCGCAAACCGATTCTTGGAGGAACTATCGGCGCGGTCAGGTCGAGAACTTTCGCCGGAAGGATGGCCTCCGTCCCGCACTTGTAGTTGATGCTGTTCACAATGTTTTCGGCGAGCGGCGCGTCGAATTCCTTCTCTTTCTGGAATTTTTCCACAATCCGTTTTACGTTAGGCTCGTCCATCTCGAACATCAGGAATCCGGACATGCTGATTTTGCCGACATCCTGTTTGTAAATCGCGTGGTAAGTGAACCAGATTTCGAGGTTGGAGCCGTTTGCTTTCACGTCGTCGAATTCAACGCCGAGTTCGATGCCTGAAATCGGGGCGTCTTTGACTTTCTCGGCGTTTATCTTGGTTATTCTTCCTCTGACGATTGTCTGTCGGCGTTCCGGCGGGCCTTGTTCGTTTGCTGACACGGGATTTTTCGGTTCGGACATTATGTTCTCCTTATTCTCAATACAAGATGTCGTTTTCGTGGCATTTAAGGTTAAAGGCGTCCGCTACGCCATGGCAGACGCAGCAACCGTTGTGGATGTTAACTCCTTTGCGAAGAGCGGCGTTTTCATTGACTGCCGCAGAGAAGCCTTTTTGGGCGATTTCTAGAACGTAAGGCAGCGTTTCATTCGTTAGAGCCAGAGTGGAAGTTCTGGGAACGGAGCCGGGCATGTTTCCTACGCAGTAGTGAACGACGCCGTTGTAAATGAAGGTGGGGTTGTTGTGGCTGGTGACCTTGCTGGTCTCGACGCAACCGCCCTGATCAATGGCGACATCGACGATGACGGAGCCTTTTTTCATTGTTTTGACCATTTCGCGGGTAACAAGCTTAGGGGCCTTCGCTCCGGTTATGAGCACCGCTCCGATAAGCAGGTCTGCGTACTGAACCGATCTTGCTATAGATATCGGGTTGGATTTGATGGTGATAACCTGATTGCTAAGGAGATCGTTAATGTATTTAAGCCTTGTGGTGCAGATGTCGAGAACGGTGACTTGAGCGCCCGCTCCGATAGCAAGGCGCGCTGCGGATATGCCGACTATTCCGCCGCCGACAATTACGACATCAGCAGGGGGAACGCCGGGGACGCCGCTCAGCAGCACGCCGCGCCCGCCATTGTGTTTTTCGAGGCAGTTGCAGCCGATCTGGACGGCCATGCGCCCCGCGACGTCGCTCATCGGCGCCAATAGCGGCAGATATCCGTCTTCCGTCTCCACCGTTTCATATCCGATCGCGGACACTCCGCTTTCCATCAGTCGGGATGTGAGCTTTTTATTGGCAGCCAGATGAAGATACGTGAATAAAACAAGGCCTTTTCGAAGCAGGGTATATTCACGCTCGATTGGTTCTTTGACTTTCACTATCATTTCCGAGCGCTTATACACCGCGTCGATAGAATCGACGATTTCAGCTCCGGCTTTGTGATATTCCGAATCTTCAAAGCCGCTTCCCGCTCCGGCGTTCTTCTGAGCGATGACTTTGTGGCCGGCTTGCCTGAGAGCAATCACGCCTGCCGGCGTCAGGCCCACTCTGTTTTCATTTTCTTTGATTTCTTTGGGTAGTCCTACTATCATTTTGCCTCTCCTAGCTGATGTATATCCGCTTAGCGGAGTTTTAGTTCGTTTACAGATATTCTTCCCATTTTTTACCGCGAAGGATTTCAACCACGCCGCTTACTTTCTGAGCGTCGCTTCTTTTGCAGACGAGCAGGGCGTCGTCCGTCTCCACGATTATCAAATCTTCCACGCCTATGGTCGTGACGAGTTTTTTGGGGCTGAATATCAGGCTGTTGCTCGAGTCAATGGTCAACGTTCTGCCTATCGCCGCGTTGCCGCTTTCGTCTTTCGGCCAGACGTCGTACAGCGAGTCCCAGCTTCCGATGTCGTTCCAGCCGAAACCCGCCGGAATCATAGCGACCCTGTCGGATTTTTCCATCACGCCATGATCGACGGATATTGTTTTGAAACCTCTGAACGCGTCGGCGATCGTTTTGATCTCCGTCGGAGAGCCTATTGACGAAGCTATGCGCATGAGGCCCGCGTGCATATCAGGCAGATGCTTTTCAACCTCTATCAGGAATGTGTCGGCTTTCCATACGAACATTCCGCTGTTGGCGAAGTAATCGGGGTCCTGTGCGAAGCGGAGAGCGGTTTCCATGTCCGGTTTCTCGATGAACCTTGCGACTTTTCTGGCTGGGTTGTCGTCGGACGTTTTTAATATATCGCCTGCTTGGATGTAGCCGAGGCCGGGGTCGGCGCGCTTGATCGGGACTCCGAACGCGACAAGAACATTAAGCTCGGAGGCCACCTGAGCCGCGAAAATGACGTCGGAATGGAAGCGGGGCAGGTCGGTTATGAGATGATCCGCCGCGAAGCACGCCATAGTCGCGCCGGGAGAAATATGTTGAATGACGACCGCGGCCAGTCCTATGCAGGGGGCGGTCCCTCTGCTTTCAGGCTCGACAATTATATTGCCGTCCGGCAACATCGGGAGTTGGGCGCGAATTTTGCCTTCGAGCAGGGAGTTCGTGACGACCAGAACTTTTTCCGCGCCGTTTACTGGAACGAGACGGTTGACGGTGTCCTGAATCATGGTGTTTCTGCCGACGATGTTGAGAGTCTGCTTGGAGTTGGTCTTTCTGCTGCGGGGCCAGAATCTGGAGCCGCGCCCGCCCGCCATGACCACGGAATAGATGTCTCGCATGTTCCGTTCCGTCCTTTTAGAAACGCTCGCCGCTTATGGGCGGCCCGGCGACGCCTATCGCCGCCGCCTCGGAGTTAAGCCCTTCGCGCGCAACTCTCATTATATCATCGGGAGTGATTTTATCTATAATCGACGCGTAATTGTCAATCGTGTCAAACGGCTTGCCGTGGTATTCCAAGTCGGCTATTACCCGCGCGGCCTTGTCGTTGGTTTCAATTGCGAGAGGAAGCTGGCCCGCCGCGTGGCTTTTTGCGTCTTCGAGTTCGATGTCCGACACAGGTTCAGTCTGGATTCGTTTAATCTCTTGAGCGGCAAGCTCTATGGCTCTTTCCAGTTTGTCCGGGGCTACGCCGCCCGTTATCTGGAAAGTTGAGCCGTAAGCGCGAGGAGCGTCGTAGCCGTACACGTAATAGACAAGCCCCTCTTTTTCGCGGATGGACTGATAGAGGCGGGATGTCAGGTCGCCGCCCGCGAGGATATTCGTCATGAGTTGATACGCCGGATAGTCCGGATGGGAGGGAAGCATAGTGGGGAAACCCATGAAGAAGACGTTCTGAACTTTTTCGGGCATTTCGGAGTGTTTGCGATTCGGCGAAGCTAAAGGGGCCGGAGCGGGGGCGCGCCAGAGGGGAGAGACGGGAGCGGTCCATGAGCCGAACTTCTTCATGGCGAGAGCTTCGATTTCTTCAATCGTCACATCGCCTGAGACGACCAGCATCGCGGCGTCCGGCCTGTACGCGGCAGAGTGGAACGACCTGATGTCGTCGATGGAAGCGACGGCAAGACCGTCCGGCGAACCTTCCGGGGGATTGCCGTACGGATGCCCTGCAAACAGAATTTCATTGAAAGCTCTCCACGCTCTGTCTCTTGTGCTGTTGTCAGCCGCTTCCGCTTCGGATATTGCGACGGCGCGCTCGATTTCAACGCCGTCAGACGGAAACGCGGGGGAAATCATCATGTCAGCTAGAAGCGACATGCCAGTGTCGAGGTCGGCCTTGAGGAACTTGCCTATGGCGACGGCTGTTTCGACGCCCGCCATGATTTCGAGTTCGGCTCCTGTGAATTCGAGCGCGGAGGTTATCTCCTCGTATGAGCGGGACGAGGTTCCTCTTCTGAGGCTTCGGGCTGTCAGTTTTGCCAATCCGCTTTTTCCGGGAGCGTCTCCGACGGAACCGGCGCCCTTGACGACCATTCGGATGTGCGCGGTCGGGAACGCCGGGTTCTCTCTGACGATGATTGTCATTCCGTTCGGAAGCGTCCGTTTTTTTATTGACGAAGAGAAATTGACGCGGCCTGACACGATAGAGCTTTGCGCGTGTTCGGCCTTCATCGCAAAAGCGTTTCCGCCGTCGTAAGCGAACACATCCGTCCTGCCGGGGCTTGAGCCTCGAACAGGGCGTTTCGATGTTTCGACGGAGCCGGAGTTCTCTTTAATAGGAAGAAGAACGCCTGTGGTCCGCGACGATTTGACGAAGTATTTGCGGGTTGCGCTTAAAACGTCTTCCGCGCTCACATCGTTGATTCTTGCCATATATGCGTCTAAGTTCGCGAAATCGCCCGATGCTACCTCAAACCAGCCGAGTTTCCTTCCGTACATCGGGATGCTTTCGTTGGAGAATATTTCATCTGCGGCGAATCTGTTCTTTGCCTTTTGCAACTCGTATTCGGAAATGGGATTGGAACTGATGTCGGAGATAATCTTTTCAAGCTCGGCTTCGATGACTGCTGTGTCGGTTCCGGGCTGAGCCTCGATCTCAATGTAAAAAAGATATGGGTCGGTGTAAGTGGCGTGAACGGCATCGGCGGAACTGGCGAGACCGGTTTCCACGAAAGCGCGGTAGAGGCGGGATTGTCTGCCGCTGCCTAGAGCCGCCGCCGCGACTTCAAGCGCCGGGCTGTCATCGCCGGTTATGGACGGAGCGTTGTACGCCCATACTACGTAGGCGAGATTTGTTTTGTCGCTTTCGACCACGACGCGTTTGTCCGCGTTTCTGGCCGGTTCGACCCTGACAGCGCGAGGCGCTCGTTCGACGCGCGGTATGGAGCCGAACTCGTCCCTGATTTTCTTCAGCATCGCCTCTGTATCGAAGTCGCCGACAGCCACGACCACCGCGTTGTCAGGCGCGTACATTGCGCGGTAATACTCTCTTATCTTATCGATGTCGTATGCTTTGATGTCGGCCATCCAGCCGATAACGGGGTTGCGATAGGGATGAATCTTAAAAGCCGCCGAGTCAATCTCTTCCCAGAACAGCCCTGTGGCGCTGTCCTCGTACCTCATCTTGCGCTCTTCGACGACGACATCCCGCTCGGTCGCGAAGTCCTCCTCGCGAAGAAGAAGCCCGCGCATCCTGTCCGCCTCTATTTCGATAGCGGCCTCATAGCTGCCGGAGGGCATCGTGGAATAATAAACGGTGTAATCGGAGCTTGTGCCCGCGTTGGCGCTTCCGCCCAGCCTGCGGATTAAGGCGTCCGCGTCTCCCGGCTCTGGGAATTTCTGCGAGCCTTTGAACGCCATGTGCTCAAGCATGTGAGATATGCCAGTCTGGCCTTCCGGCTCGTTTCTGGCTCCCACTTTTTGCCATACGGCGAAATCGACTATAGGAGCGGTTCTGATTTCTTTCGTTATGACAGTCAGGCCGTTTTCCAAAACGACGCGACGCGCGTCCGACGCGTCTGCCGTGGCGGAGACGCATGCGAGCAGAAGCAGCGCGGGGATTAACGCGAAAAACTTTCTCATTGCCCGCGTTGCGTTTGTGTCGTTCGCGTTGTTTTTTTTGTGGAACGTAGTTTGATAATTCATTATTGACCTCCGATATTATTCTAAAAACTTGAGGCTAGACGAAAAAGCTTTCGTTGTGAAAATGGGTTCCCGCTTTCGCGGGAATGACGGCAAAGAAGAAAATGGAATGACGGCAAAAGGGATTGTTGAAAATGGGTTCCCGCTTTCGCGGGAATGACGGCAAAGGAAAATATGGAATGACGGCAAAGAAAAATATGGAATGACGGCAAAGAAAAATATGGAATGACGGCAAAGGGATTGTTGAAAATGGGTTCCCGCTTTCGCGGGAATGACGGCAAAGAAAAATATGGAATGATGGCAAAAGAAAAGAATTGAATGACGGCACGATAAGTATTTGCCGCTTCATTTAGAAAGTCTTTTGATAGATTTAGATCCAACGAATATCCTTTGTTAATATCACCTTTTATTGACAACAAATGTCTCGATCAACAGGAACCCGGCGGACAGGAACAGCAAAGGAAACCAGAGAGCGGCCCCTTTGTCTGAGAATATGTCGCCGGGGAAGTTCGACCCTGAAAAACTTGAAGCGGGCAAAGATTTTGCTTTCCAGCTTTTGTATGTTTTTAACAAATCATCAAGAGGCAGTGGGCGAGAGGCTTTGTAAGAAACGTCCGGATTGATTACGAACACGGCGAGGGCGCGGTCGTCATCCGGATGGAGCGCCTTATAGGAGCCGGGGGGGAGAGGAGCGCCGCTCTCAGGAGAGTATACGCCTCCGCCTCGCTCTATTTCCGCGAAAGTGAATTCGTCGCCGGATTCCATATTCAAGACGGAAAGTCCGGGCGCGCCCGCGGCGTCCGCTCTAATTCTCGCGCGATGTCCGTAGATGAACTCATATTCGGAGGACTGCGAAGAGTCGCTGAGATGTTTTGCGGCAAGGAGAAGAATGGGAACGAACGCCGTTTTTAGAGGAAAGTTAGTCGAAGCTGGGGAGAGGTCTGTGGCAAAAAACACCGCGCCACCGCCACCCTGCGCGGTTCTTTCGACGATAAGCGGAGAACCGTCGGAAAAGGCCGCCGGAGAGGACGTTTCAGGATTGACCGCAGCGACGGCGCAATGAGGATTGAAGCGGGTTTCTCTGAATGCGGCGAAGACTTTTCCGGAAAGCGCGGAGAAAATCGGATGAGCGGAATCGACGTCGCCGACAGTGAGAAAAGCGTCTTCGGAGCCGGAGTCGCCCGCGCGTTCGGAGATTGAAATCGAATTTGAGAATAAAGCGCGAGCCACAGCTTGGTTGGCTGAGATTGATTTAGAAGCCGTCAGGATAGCGCCGCCGCCGGAGGAAACGAAGTCCGCCAAAGCCGCGAGGCCTTTAGGATTCAAGCCGGAGGGGTCGAAAATGATGACGGCGTCGAAGTCGGACAGAGCGCGGGCGTCGACGCCATCCGGGGAGAGGGTGGAAAGTTCAATGGAGCGCGCTCCGCCTCCCGCTCCTGTGGCCGCGCGAAGCCCGCGAAAGAGATAGAAAGCCCCGCTCTCAGGGTCCCTCATCGATTCTTTTGAAGCGACCAGAGCGAGCTTCATTTTTTCGCGCGCTGATATTATGAACCTTTTAGAAATATCGTCCGGAAGCCCGTCGCCTCGCGCCGCGATTCTGCCGGCGGCGTGTCCGGACTCGCCGAGAGTGACGGAGAAGCAACCCTCGGCATGGCCGTCTTCGTCCATGAGAACGGATTGCTCGCCTCTTTTATCCGCGTCTATGAACATCTCGACGTTCAGCGCAGCGCCGGCCGGGGCGTCGCCCTTCAAGCGGTAACAGATTTCCAGTTCCTCGCCGGGAGAGGGATAGAGAGGAGTTTCGATTTCGGCTATAGAAAGGTCGTTAACCTTCAGTCCCTGCGATAAATTGACAAAAATGATGTCGGGGTCGCCTTTTGCGCGATCAAGCGGCGGAGCGATAAAAACGTTTCTCCGTAAGTCGGAGAGAACGACGATTTTTTTTTCGACAGAGCGAACATCTCTCATGGAGCGGACGGCTCGGTTGATAATAAGCCCCAAGTCAGGAGAGCAATATGATGTTGTGGAATTTCGTATCGAGTCGGAAAGGGCGGCTGGATCGCGGGGCAGGGGGCCGGACGGGGTTTCGCAGGCAAGTTCGAGGCTGACATCGTCTTCGCGGGACGAGACGGAGACAATCTTTTCAGCGGCCGCCTTGGCAAGCTCGAAGAGCGAGACGCCGTTGTGTTTTGCGTTCATGCCCGGAGAGTTGTCGAGAATGACATGGACGGTAGTAGAGGAAGCCGCGCCGGGGAGCGGGAGCGATAAACCCCTGATGACGGGTTGAGCGGCGGCGGCGACGATAGATGCGAGAGCCGCCATCCTCAACAGCATCACGAGCCACTGGCGAGGGGTGAGTGTCCGCATGCTTTTTCGGCTGGAGCCTGTCAGCAACATCAGAGCAGGGAACGGCAGGCTCTTCAGGCGTCGCCTCATAAAAAGATGCAGAGCAAGCGGTATGGCCACGATGGCCAATCCGAACAAAAGGGCGGATTGAAGGAACGCCATTTCTACCGTCCCGCCCTTCTTCCTCTGGATTCAAGATATTTAAGGAGAGTTTCTTCAGGGGATGCCGAGGTGGGAGCGCTGACGTAGTCGATGTCCATCCTAGCGCAGAATTCTCGGTAACCGCGAGTGAATGACGAGAGAGCCTTGATGTATGCGGCCCTGACAGCCGAGGGGTCCGCCGATATGAACGCGCCGGATTCCGGGTCTATGAATTTAGCCGCCTTTGCGAACGGGAAATCAGTTTCTTCCGGAGAGAGTATGTGGAAGATTGTGGCGTCGTTGCCGCGCCCGCGAAGCGCTCTGAGGCTTTCCATGACAGGTTCGGGAGGCTCAAGAAGGTCGGAGAAGACGATGACGAAAGAGCGTCGTTTGAGCAGGTCGGCGCAAGCGGCAAGCTCTGCGGCGAGCGAGGCGGCTCCGGCGGGCCGGGCGGCGGCGAGGATGGATATCAGCCTGTGCAACTGTCCGCGCGAGGCCCGATGCTCCGCGCGGGACACAGGCGCTTGCCCTCCGGCTAGCGACAGCCCTACGGCGTCCCCCTGTTTGAGTAAAAGATACGCGACGGACGACGCCAGAAGGGCGCAACGGTTCCATTTGTTTGAAGAGTCTCCGGCTCCGAAGTCCATAGAGGCGCTGGCGTCCGCGATGATGTGCGCTTGGATGTTGCGTTCTTCCTCGCGCAGCTTGATGAAATACTTTCCGCTTTTTGCGCGCGCTTTCCAGTCGATGTGCCGGATGTCGTCGCCCGGACTGTAAGGCCGGTGTTCGAGAAACTCGACGTTGAATCCTTTGGCGTTCGATCTGTGCATGCCGGCCAGAAGCCCGTCGGCGGCGGTCCGCGCCGTCAACTCCATGCGAGCGATTTTATCGATCAACTCCGGGGATAGCGTTTTGTTGTTATCGCCATTCGGCATTGTTTAGGCTTGTCTCCAGTGTCCGCGGGCAGGGCGCGGCGTATTTTGCGATTTAATAATACGCCGCGCCTCTCAATCATTGTAATGGAACATATATGGCTCCTCAATAGCGAGCGGTCATTGGATGGAAGAGATGGCTAAGAAGATGACAGCGCCGGGATCATTGAGAAATGCAGTCTGAAATGAATAGTAACCGCAATGAACGAAGTGTTTTTAAGTTGGATAAACAAAGACCGACGAAGGTTTTAGAAAATGTGATATTGCGCTTGCGCTGTTTCAGCCGACGTGTTCGCTAATGATTTCCCCGATGGATTCGCCGAATTCCTTGAGTCCTTCTTCGGGGATAAAAATGAAACTGCGTTTTTCGCCGTTGCTTTCAGTCACTTTCAGGAATTTGCCGTTGGGATTCTCTTTAAGATCAAGAAAAAAGGCCTTGTTCCTTGTGATGATTTTCTTGCTGAAGATTGTCGTCTCCTCCATCCTGCACCTCACTAGTAAATTTTCCCATAAAACGCCGCATACGCCGCCTATAAATAAAAATATAGCTAGCATATCGTAGTGTGTCAATTAAGAAATGCTAGTAAAAAAAGGAATATTTGTGTGATTTAAATCAATATTCAGGTGTCTGATTTGTCGTTTGATGTAATCACAAGATCAGCAATTGTGGAATACTTGTGATTGTTAAAAGGCTTTTTGAGACAATCAGCCGGGATGTTTTCGGGAGGTTGCGATGAATTCCTGACGGAGCTTGATAATGGTATCGGGAGGCACATAACCGCGAACAACGGAACATGGATAGATGAGGCAGCGTTTGCCGATAATCGCGCCGGGCATGGTGACAGAGTTGCAACCGAGTTCGGAGTTGTCGCCAATTAAGGCTCCGAGTTTCCGTCTGCCGGTGGGTAGGGCGGAGCCGTCTGCTAAACGGACTGATACGGAGCGTTCGCCAGTGTCGACTTTGAAATTTGCGAGTTTGGTTCCGGCGCCGAGGTTGACATTTGAACCGAGAATGCTGTCGCCGACATAAGCGAAGTGGGAAGCTTTTGCGCCGTTGAGAAAGATGGAATTTTTGACTTCGGTGGTGTGTCCGATGACCGAGCCGTCGCCCGCGATGACGTTGCCGCGAAGATACGCGCCTTGACGTATTGCGCAATTTTCGCCGATGAGGGCGGGGCCGATAATCATAGCTCCGGGTTCGACGACGCTGCCCGCGCCGATGGATATCATGTCGCCTTCGAGCCACGCGCCGGGGGACACCTTGCCGAGGATTCGTGGAGTTCCCGCAGAAGCTATATATGAGCCGATAGAGGCTAGAGCTTCCCACGGGGCTTCAATTCCTGAAAAAAAGTCTTTGAACCTGAATTCTTCAAGGTGGAATAAATCGGCAATTTTCGTTGTCATCGGTTGCGGCCTTTCGTATCTCGCGCGGACGCAGGGATGTCTCTCCGTCGCGCTCGTCAGATGAAAATTATAGCAGAACAGGCAGAATAGGGTTAAAAGAGAGGAAAATTGGTCTTTTGCGGAATCAGCGGCGTTTGACACGGCAAGAGCGCGGAAAATATAATTGGCGCGGTCGGGAATGCAGTGCGGCGTGTGGTTGAAGTTGAGGCGGATACCGACCCGGACGGCGGAGTAAAACAATAGCGAATCGAGGAGTCCGCGAGGAAAGATGCGCGGAGGATTCGCCGGGAGAACACAGGATATGGCCAGAAAAGAGATATCGCTGGACGGAGACGAATGGCGGATCGGTCAGTGCATGCAGGGGCAGGGGATGGACGAGGTGTCGAGATGGCTGCCGGCAGTCGTTCCGGGAGACGTCAGGGCGGACCTGCTCAGGCACGGCCTCATAGAGGACCCGTTCATAGGCAAACAGAACGAGCTTTCGTTGTGGGTGGACGACTGGAACTGGTGGCATAGGAGGGAGATTGACGCCGCGCCGGGGCCGGGAAGGACGTTCGTGAGGTTCGACGGGATAGACTACAAATCGCACATCTTTTTCAACGGAAGGAAGATAAAGGAAAACGAGGGGATGTTCGCCCCCGTCGTGGTCGAGATATCGGAGATGTTGGCGAAACGCAACTCTCTGGCGGTGAACATCGAGTACGCCGGACAGTTCACGGACAGGGAGAAAACGCTGAAATGCCAGATGGGTTTCGGCTGGGATTTCGCCCCGGTCATGAGGACCTGCGGGTTGTGGGACTCGGTGACGCTTATCCGAACCGGGGATGTTTTCATCCGCCAGTTGGACGTTGAGCCGATCAGGGTGACGGACGACTACTGGGAAGCGCAAGTAAGGATGACGCTGGATTCGAGGCGGGAAACAGCCATCACCGCGGAGTTCGCCGTCGAAGGGGACAACTTCAAATCCGAGACGAAAACGACCGAGCGCAAGATTCAGGCTTCGGCGGGAATCTCGGAGCATATCATATCGTTGCCGATGAAAGAGCCTGAATTGTGGCAGCCGTGGGAGGAAGGGAAACCAAATTTGTACAGGTTGACCGCGACTCTGCGCGGCGGCAAGTCGGGGCGCTCGGTTCTGGACGACACCGACACAAGGTTCGGGATGCGCTCCGTGACTCTTCTTCCCAACCAGAACAGGCCGGACGAGAGATGGACGTTCGCGATCAACGACGCTCGCAGATACATAAGGGGAGCCAACTGGGTTCCGTGCGACTCGATGCCGGGCAGGGCGGGCCGAGAGCGTTACGAGAAACTAATAAAGATGGCCCGTCAGGCAAACGTGAACATGTTGAGAGTCTGGGGCGGCGGGTTGCGGGAGAAGAAAGTTTTCTATGATTTGTGCGACGAACACGGAATCCTCGTGTGGCAAGAGTTCCCGCTCTCATGCGGTAGAAAGCCGTATCCTGCCGACGCGGCGTTCAGGAGGCTGCTAAGAAAAGAGGCGACAGGGATACTCGGCTCGCTGCACAATCATCCCAGCGTCGTTTATTACAGCGGGGGCAACGAGATAAACCAGACGTTCAACAGGCGGCTGATAAGCCTGATGGAGAAGCTTGTCAGGGAGCGGGGCGGGGGCAGGCCGTTCAGGGGCGGCTCTCCGGCGGTAGGCGAAAGCCACAACTGGAGGGTGTTCCACGGGCTTGCGAACGTCGCCGACTACAGGTTGGAACAGTCCTCTTTTCTCAGCGAGTTCGGCATGCAGTCCGTCCCGGTCAGGGAGTCGCTCGACGAGTTCATTCCAAGGGAGAGCCAGTGGCCGGTGGAGCCGAAGTTCCCTTACACTCTGAACGAGTTCCCGCTTAGCGGCAGGATGAGGGCGGAAGAGTACGACCCGATAAACAGGATGATACTGTCGAATTCCGTCAAAAGGCGGAACGCCGAACTGTGGGCGTATCACGACGCGCAATTGATGAAGATATTCAGGTACGCCAAACAGATAGGCTTTTACGACTGCGAATCGTTCATAGACGCGACGCAGAGGATGCAGGCGCACGGGTTGCAGGTGGCGGTGGAGCACATGAGGCGAAGGAGGTTCGAGGCCGGAGGGGTGATGTTCTGGCAGTTGAACGAGCCGTGGCCGTCGGTCTGCTGGAGCGTGATCGATTACTATCTGCGTCCGAAGCTGGCATATCAGAAATTGAAGGAGATATATTCGCCGCTGTTGTTTTCAATGGAGTATCCGCTGGGGCCGTACGAGGCTGACCAGACGCTGAGAGCGCGGGCTTTCCTGATAAACGACAGGCGGGTCGAGTATTCCGGGCTGGACATAACAGTGAGCGCGACCGGAAAGGGAGGCGTGGAGGTCGACCGTGTCGAGAGACATGTCGACAGAATGCCGGGGGACGGTATAATAGAAGTCGAACCGGTGGAACTGGCGTTGAGAGGCGAAGGCGGCTGGCGGATAGAATGCGCGGTTAGCCGCGCGGGCAAAGCGTTGTCGCGCAACAGCTACGATTTGACGATTGTCGACCGGGAGGCCACGAAGAAGCTGTTCATGGCTGGCGACTGGTTAATGCACAATATCATCTGGAAATGAGGCTCGGAAGATGAAAGGTCTTATATTGAGCGGCGGCAGAGGAACTAGGCTCAGGCCCTTGACTTACACGAGGGCGAAGCAGCTTATCCCCGTCGCGAACAAGCCGATTCTCTTCTACGGAATCGAGGCGATAGTCAAAGCCGGAATAAACGAGATAGGCATCATCGTCGGCGACACTAAGGAAGAGGTCAGAGCGGCGGCGGGGGACGGCTCCCGTTTCGGCTGCAAAATCACTTACATCGAACAGGACGAGCCTCTGGGGCTGGCGCACGCGGTGATGGTCGCCGAGCCTTTCCTGAAGGACGACCGCTTCGTCATGTATCTGGGAGACAACATCATCAGGGACGGCATAAACGAACTGGTCGGGCAGTTCATCGAGAACAAGCCGAATTCGCAGATACTTCTCGCCCGCGTTTCAAACCCGTCGCAGTTCGGCGTTGCGGAGCTGAACGGCAACCTGATAGTCAGGCTCGAGGAAAAACCAAAAAAGCCGCGCTCGGACCTAGCTCTGGTGGGCGTTTACATGTTCGATGCCAACGTGTTCAAGGCCGTCAACTCGATAAAACCTTCATGGCGCGGCGAGCTTGAAATAACGGACGCGATATCGTGGCTCATAGAAAAGGGTTACGCGGTGGAGCCGTACATAATCAAAGGCTGGTGGAAAGACACCGGCAAGCTGGAAGACCTGCTGGAGGCCAACCGCATCATTCTGGACATGATAGACTGCGAATGCAAGGTGAAGCTGGAAGGCTGCTCGAGGCTTGAGGGGAAAGTGGCGGTGGAAGAGGGCGCGGTCATCGAGAACAGCGTGGTGAGAGGCCCGGCGGTGATAGGGGCCGGAGCGAAAGTGTCGAACTCGTACATCGGGCCGTTCACGTCCGTCGGGCCGGGCGCGAAGGTCGTGAACAGCGAGATCGAGCACAGCATCCTTCTTGACGACAGCGAGGTGTCCGATATCGCGGGAAGAATCACAGACAGTCTTATCGGGCGCGCGGCGAAAGTGACCCGCTCGGCGGGAACGCCCCGCGCTATGAGTTTTATGTTGGGAGACCAGAGCGAAGCGACGCTCCTCTAGTCCGAACGCCTGAAACCAAAGAAAAGGGAGACGCCCATGCCGGGAACAGCCACCCTGAATGAGATTGCCGAACAGTTCGATGTCTGGAAAGGGCTTGTCGATGATATCGACCTGCTGATAAAGGATGTGGAACAGAATTTTCAGGCGAAAGAATACGACGACGTGGTGTTCGTCGGGGCCGGGTCGTCATGGCACGCCGCCACCGCCGCCGCGTCGTCTTTCCGGTCGGTGACCGGCGAGATGGCGTTTTCGCTGCCGTCTTCGGAAGTGTGCTACTTTCACAGGAACAACCTGAAAAAGGAAAGAAAATACATATTCGTGTTTATGTCGAGGTCCGGACGGACGCCTGAGACCGAGCAGGCGCTTGACGTCGCGCGCAAGAATTACCGCGCGTCCACCGTGGCGATAAGCTGCGATCCCGCAAGCCCGTTATGCGCCGAATGCGACATGGCGTTCCCGGTGAAGAACTGCGTCGAGGAAAGCGTGACGATGACCAAGTCGTTCACGTCGATGCTGATGGTGACGCACATGTTCGCGGCGGCTCTCGGAGAGAGGTACGCTTCGGTGAATCATCTGGAACAGTTGCCGGAAGAGGGCCGAGCGGCGTTCGAGATGCAACGGAGAGTGGCGGACAGGCTGCTGGATGAATGCGCTGTGGAGAGGACGACCGTGTTGGGCGGAGGGCCGTTCCTCGGAGTGGCCAGAGAGTGCGCGCTGAAGCTTGAGGAGATGGCGCTTGCGAGGACGGAAGCGATGCCGCCGATGGAATTTCTGCACGGCCCTCGCGCAGCGGCGGACGCCTCAAGCCTTATCGCTCTCATGATGTCGGACTCGGGCCGGGACGCTGAACTGAAAATCCTCAAAGCGGCAAAGCGGCTGGGCGCGAAGACTCTGGTTATGTCCGACAGAAAAGAAAAGGATTTCGACGACTCGGCGGACTATGCGATACTGACAGGGCGCGGAACGCCTGAACTTTACAGAGGCATGCTATACGCTCCTTTTATGCAATATCTGGGAGCCAAGGCGGCTCTCGCAAAAGGGCTTGATCCGGACAATCCGCCGAATATTTCGCGCGTGACTTCTCTATAGTTCTTTGCCGCTGGTGAATTATTTCACTTGACATCTTTCCCGCCGGTTTGGTATGATGCAGTCGCTTTCGAAAATGTTTTTAAGATATCTGCCGTTAGCAACCATTAAAATATTAAAGGGGTGTGAATGATGGCGGTCACATGCGCTGAAATCTTTGCAAGGATGCCGGAGCAGTTCGACGCTGAAGTGGCAGGCGACTGGGACGCCAAAGTGGCGTACAAGATTGAGGGAGACGGCGGCGGGAACTGGGCGATGACAGTATCGAACGGCTCTTGCTCGGTCGCGCAGGGCGAAGTGGACGACGCAACCGCGACGATAATCACCGACTGCGAAACATGGGTGGGCATAGCGGAAGGCTCTGTGGAGCCGACTACGGCGTTCATGACGGGCAAAATCAGGATCGAAGGCAACATGGCCGATGTGATGAAGGCTCAGAAGGTCATCAAAAGAGCGGACGCGTGACGCGCCCGGCGATAGACGGCTTGAAAAGGATGACTGAAGCCCGGCGACCTGCTGTTTTTTGATTCACAAGGCGTTTTTGATGAGCTGAAAATTTATCTTGGACAATCGACTTTCGCGGATATATAATTAACTATATTCAGTTCCGGGTGGGTGGCATGGGACGTAAAACCCTTTTGACGGTCGACGACGATCCGGTGGTGCTCGCGGCGATAAGCGAAGTGTTTTCGGGCGACTACAATGTGCTTACCGCAAGAGACGGCCATGAGGCCATCGAGATTGCGAACCAGCACAGGATCGACATCATCCTTCTTGACATTATGATGCCGGGTTTCGACGGCTTCTCCACTCTTATGCTTCTGAAAGAAAGTCCCAACACCAGAGACATCCCGGTTATAATGCTGACCGCCGTAGGGAAGAAGGAAAAAGTGATAACGGCTTTCCGCGACGGCGCGTCCGGCTATCTTTTAAAACCGTTCAAAGAAGAAACCCTCCGCAATAAACTCGAATCGGTGCTCAAACAGCACGACGAGGAACTCGCGGAGCGTCAAAACGAAACGCCTCCCCAGAACGACTAACCCGGAACTTTCATTCCAAATCCTTTGTTAGAATTCGGGCTTTTTCTCCCCAACGCTACCTATCACTTTTAATATTTTTACCTGTGCTCAAAAAACTTTCCTGATTCCCCCTGAAACTCATATAGTGGTAAAACCTAAAAAAGCCCCGTTTCACTTAACAAATATCTTCTCGAGGCGCATTGATTTTGGAGTGCGGCGATTCATC
>Ga0209606_1000208_pt1 | contig 94476 bp, 88 predicted proteins | sample AD_UKC057_MetaG_FD_184412 | JGI IMG/M metagenome (GOLD analysis project Ga0209606, IMG submission 184412) | Active sludge microbial communities of municipal wastewater-treating anaerobic digesters from USA - AD_UKC057_MetaG (SPAdes) (version 2) | ecosystem: Engineered > Bioreactor > Anaerobic >...
GAACTCGCTGCGGATCCGGTGGGCCTCCCGGTGGGCGTCGGCCTGGACCTCGGGGTTGAAGACGACCTGGACGATCCCCTCGCGGTCGCGCAGATCGACGAAGATGACCCCGCCGTGGTCGCGGCGGCGGTGCACCCAGCCCATCAGGACCACCTCCTTCCCCGCGTCGGAGGTCCTGAGGTGACCACAGTAGTGAGTTCTCTTGATTTTCGTGATGAAGTCGGACAAGGGTTGTTACCTCCCTGTGAAAAAACAGAAGTGGTGAGGGTGAGAGGGTGAGAACGTCGGATCCGGCGGCGGCCAATCGCCTGTCCCGGGCTTCTCCAACCTTCTTACCCTCTGCCTGTTGCCGTTCCGCATCCCGCCGTTGTCGAGCGTTCCAATCTTACTCCTTCGCGAGGATGCGCAGGATCGTCTTCTCGGCGTAGTCGAGCCCCACGGGCTGCTGGGTGCTGTCCTCCATGTTCCGCAGCAGGGCCTTCTTCTCCTGGAGTTCCCGCTCGCCGAGGATGAGGGTGTAGCGGCATTTCAGCCTGTCGGAGCGCTTCAACTGGCTCTTGAGACTCCGCGCCCCGTAGTCCGTCTCCACGAGGACCCCCTTCATCCGCAGGCGGTTGCAGAGCACGAAGGCATGGTCCTGCGCCTCCTTCCCGAGGGCGGCGATGAAGAGATCGGGCGCCGCGATGACCTTCTCGTCGGGGATGGGGGCCACGGCGACGAGCCGCTCCAGGCCGACGGCAAAGCCGATCCCGGGACTCTCGGGGCCGCCCAGGTCTTCCACGAGCCGATCGTAGCGGCCTCCCCCCGCGATGGCGTTTTGCGCGCCCAGGGCGCCCGTGGTCACCTCGAAGGCCGTCTTCGTGTAGTAGTCCAGGCCGCGGACCATCCGGGCATTGACCTCGAAGGGGGTCTCGAAGCGCCTGAGGCAGGCCTGGACCTCGTCGAAATGCCCCCGGCACTCCGCGCAGAGGAATTCGATGAGCAGGGGGGCCGAGGCGACGACCGCCCTGCAGCCCTCCACCTTGCAGTCGAAGACGCGCAGGGGATTGGTCGAGAGGCGCCGCCGGCAGTCTTCACAGAGGCCGTCCTGCCTTTCGGCCAGATACGACCGGATCACGTCCCGGAAGGCCGGACGGCACGCCGGGCAGCCCAGGGAGTTCACCTCGAGGCGGGCATCCGCGACGCCGACGCTTCGGAGGAAGTGGACCAGCATCAGGATGACCTCGGCATCCACGCGCGGGTCCTTCGAGCCGAGCAGCTCCGCGTTGAGCTGGTTGAACTGGCGGAAGCGGCCCTTCTGCGGCCGCTCGCGGCGGAACATGGGCCCGATGGTGTAGAGCTTCACCAGGGACTCCGACGCGTAGAGGCCGTGCTCGAGGTAGGCGCGCATCACCGAGGCCGTCGCCTCGGGGCGCATCGTCAGGGATTCGTCGCCGCGGTCGACGAAGGTGTACATCTCCTTTTCGACGATATCCGTCGTCTCGCCGATGGAGCGCTTGAACAGCTCCGTCTTTTCCAGGATGGGCAGAACGATCTCCCGAAAGCCGAAGGCCCCGAAGATTTCACGGGCCTTCGCCTCGACGTATTGCCATTTTTCTGATTCGCCCGGCAGGATGTCCTTGAACCCGCGTACGGCGGTGATGATCTTCATCTCGCTGATGCACCCGAGTGCGGATTTCGAGCCTGATTAGCTAACACATTGCCCCCCCAAAGGCAATAGGAATCATGGGCTTTTGAAGGGAATGACCTCGTAACGCCGCCCGTCCGTGGTGATGCGGACGGCCCCGTGCAGGTCGGTGCGCCAGACGGCCGCTCCCGTGCGGCGGAACCGTTCGAGGACATCCTCACGGACGGGGCGCCCCGCGCTGATGACGATCGCTGCGGGGCGGACGGCTTGCAGGAAGGCCTCCGTGCCGGAATAGGCGGAGCCGTGGTGCGGCGCAAGGAGGATCCCGCTCCGCAGCGTGCCGGCCCGTGCCGGGAGCCGCGCCTCGGTCGTTTCCCCGATGTCGGAGGGCAGCAGGAAAGAGGCGTCTTTCCACTGCAGGTGCAGCACGAGGGCCCGCTCGTTGGTCTCCCGCTCGCCGGGGACCACCCCGGGTGGCAGGGCTTCCGGGGGGTTCAGGATGCGGATGCGCACCTCGCCCAGGTCGATCGGGGGGGATTTCGAGGAGAGGATGCGCGGCGCCATGCCCATCCTTTCCATCCGGTCCACCAGGGGGGCGCCCCAGTGCACCCGGGTCTCGTCGCCGTTTGACCAGACCTCCTCCACGTCGAAGTTCTCCAGGATGTAGGGCAGCCCGTTGACGTGGTCGGGGTGCGGGTGGGTCAGGACGACGGTGTCGATCTTTCCGATCCGGCTGTGCCAGAGAAAGGGTGCAACAACGTAACGGCCCACGTCGAAACGGTCGTCGTAGAACCCGCCGCCGTCGATGAGCATCCGCCTCCCGCCGGGAAGCTCCACCAGGGTGCAGGATCCGTGACCCACGTCCAGGAAGGTCACCCGGAGCGTTTCCCGGCCCCCGAGGCTGCCGCAGAGCCACGCGGCATGCCCCGCGAGGAAGAGGACCGCCAGGGCCGAAACGGCCGCCGCCCGGCGCCGCGTGCGAAAGAACGGGACCCCGCTATCGCTCCTGCCCGGAAGGCCCAGCATGAGGGCGACCGTGACGAGGATGAGATAACAGGCCGCCACTTCCGCAAGCGATGGGGTCGTCAGGACCGAAGAGGAACCGGGGAGCGAGGCCAGATAGCCGTTGAGATCGAGGCCCAGGCGGGCGAGCCGCGCGGTGAGGTCGATCAGGGGGGCCGAGAGGGTGTCGGGCAGCGGCGCCAGGATGACGAGCATCAGCGACAGAGGCAGGACGACAAAGCCGAGAAGAGGCACGAGGACCAGGTTGGCCGCGAGGGTGATGTTGGGGACCCGGTTGAAATAGTACACGATGACGGGAATGGTGCCCAGGGTGGCGGCAGCGGAGACGGCGAGAAACAGGGCCACATTCGCCGCCGTCCGCCGGAGCAGTTGCACCGCCGGTTCCCCCGGCCTCGTCTTCCAGGCCGCCAGGCGCTCCGTGATCCCGGGCATCAGGAGCAGAAGGGCCGCCACGGCCGCGAAGGAGAGCTGGAAGGAGATGTCGAACAGGGCGGCGGGGGAGAACACGAGGATGGCGAAGGCGGCAAGGGCCAGGGTGTTGGGAAGGTCCCTCGCGCGGCCCATCAGGATGGTCATCAGCAGGGCCAGCGTCATGAGAAGGGCCCTGACGGTGGACATGCCGAGACCGGCCACGAAGGCATAGGCCGCGACGGGGAGGAAGGCGCAGAAGGCGGACACCTTCTGGATGTTGAAGCGAAGCAGCAGGTACTCGGACGTTTTCAGCAGGGACCGGACCAGGAAGAAGGCGATGAGGGCGATGATCCCGACGTGAAGGCCGGAGATGGCCAGGATGTGGGCGGTGCCCGTCCGGGCGAACTGATCGAGGAGATGACGGGGCATCTCGCTCTTCTCGCCGAGGGTCAGGGCCTGGATCAGGGTCGCCTCGGGGAAGGGCGCCTGTGTCCGGATGCGGTCGCGGATGCGAGTTCGGAAGCGCTCCAGGGATTGCCTCCAGGGCGATCCCTGTCCCTCGCGGATGAGGACGATCTTCCGGGGGTCGTCCAAGAAGGCCCTCACCCGGATCCCCTGCAGCCGCAGATAACGCGCATAGTCGAAGGCCCCGGGGTTTGCAAAGCTGCGCGGAAGCTTCAGGCGGACCTGCGTCCGGACGTAATCTCCATACATGAAATCGCGGGTGTTCTCCCCGATGGAGAGCAGCAGCCTGCCGCTGGCGCCGTGCGGCACGCCCCCGCACTCGACCCTCACGGCTTCCAGGACGAGCGATGTCCGGTCCTCGGAGACCCTCGGGTTTTCCGCAACCACGCCGTCGAGGACGATTTTCCCCTTCTCCGCCCAGTGGACCACGTGGTCCGGGGCGGGCTCCCCGTAGAGGATCGTCCCCAGGCCAAGGATGCCCAGGGCGAAGAAGCCGATCGCGGCCGAGACGAACGCAGCGGTGTGGCGGCGTGCGGCGAGGCAGGCCACAGACAGGACGAAAAAGGCGGCCAGGCCGATCCCCGCCCACGAACACGGGATGGGGGCGGCGTAAGCCGTCACGATCCCGGCGATGAGGGAAACGAGCAGGAGAGGAAGGGGTCGCTTGATCACATGTCCTACCTTGCCCGGAACGGGGTGTGCCCGCGATGCGATCGCCCGGGGCTCGCCATGGGCGAACTCGGAGAGCCCTGGATCGGAGATCGACCCGGCCGGACAGGAAGGAGGTCGGCGTGCCGGATTCAGGAAGGACAAACCACAAACGGGGCTTGCTGTCAACGGGAAGAGACAGGAATGGCTAAAGATTGCCGGAAATGTGACGAACGTAACAGGTGTAACCTGATTCTGCATGGCCTCTGTCCGCCGTGAGCGGGAGAGCGTCGAGGGAAGCCATTCGCGTCATGACGGGAAATCACGTGTTCGAACAGGATCAGGCCGAGCGCAACACCCGTTGGGTTGCCTTCTCGCGGCTCGCCGTGGTGTCCTATTTCCTCGGGGTGACGATCTTCATCCAGTTCCGTCCCGTCGGGAGGATACCCGAGGAGTATCTCTGGATCAGCTATTCCCTCATCTCGCTCATTTACGCCTTTTCGGCCTTCTGCCTCGTCCTGCCGAGGACGGCCGGCCGTCGCCGGCTGAACATCGCCGTCCAGGCCGTCTTCGACGTGCTCTTCGTGACGGGGATCGTCCTTTTGACGGGCGGCATCGACAGCGTCTATTCCGTCCTGTACTCCCTGGTGATCATCTACTCGACCCTCTTCCTGGGGCGCAGGGGCGGCCTCTCGATCGCGGCGCTGAGCAGCCTGAGCTACGTGCTGGTCGTGAATCAGGACTTTTCGGGGATCTTCGCGTTCCTCTACGACGAGGGCCTCGCTTCCAGGGGCGAGCTGACCCGGGGCTACATCCTCACGCGGTTGGTCACCCACGTGGCCTCGTTTTTCATCATGGCTCTCCTGGCGAGCTTCGTCGTGGAGCAGGAGCGCAAGACCAAGCGCCTGCTGGAGGAGAAGGCCACGGCCTTCGACCGGCTCGATTTGCTGCACCGCAGCATCATCGAGTCCATCGACACGGGCATCCTGACGGTCAACCTCGAGGGCCGCATCCGCTCCTTCAACCGCGCGGCCGAGGAGATCTCGGGGTTTGCCTTCGGCGACGTCGCCAATCGGGGCATCGACGAGGTCTTCCCTGGCGTCTCGGCCCTGATCTCCCGGGGGGAGCCGGACGAGAGGAAGCGGCAGCGGAAGCGCTTCGAGCTTGAGATCCGCAGGAAGACGGGGGAGCCGCTGACCCTGGGAATCTCCGAATCCCCCCTGTTCGAGCACGGCGTGAAGATCGGGAGCATCTTCATATTTCAAGACCTGACCCCGTTCAAGGAGCTGGAGCGCGAAGGCGAGAGGAACAGACAGCTGGCGTTCATCGGGCAGATGGCGGCGGGGTTGGCCCACGAGCTCAGGACGCCGCTGCAGTCCATCAGCGGCTCCATCCAGATCCTCCGGCGGGACCTCAGGCTCGGACCGACGGACGAGCGGCTCATGCAGGTCATCCTGCGCGGCAAGGACCAGATGGAAAGCCTCGTCCGCAACTTCCTGCTCATGGCGCGCGCCAACCTGGGCACTCGATCGGAGACGGACGTCGGCAGGCTCGTCGGGGACGTGATCGAGTCGCTCACCGTCGGGGCCGACTGGAACCCGAAGGTGGCGCTGCGGAGGGAGCTGGGTCAGGGGCTCAAGGTGATGGGCGACCCCGCCGAGATCCGGCAGGTCCTCTGGAACCTGATGATCAACGCGATCCAGGCCATGCCGGATGGCGGCACGCTGACCGTGACGGCCTGTCCCGACGGCGACAACGGGGAGGCGCGCGCCGTGAAGGTCGCAATCGGCGACACCGGGGGCGGCATCGATCCGGCCCACCTCGAGAAGATCTGGGAGCCCTTCTACACGACCAAGGAGAGGGGCTGCGGGCTGGGGCTGGCGATCGTGAGGCGGATCGTGGAGAGCCACGGCGGTTCCGTCGAGGTGCAGAGCGAGGTCTCCCGGGGCACGCGGTTCGTCGTCCGGCTTCCCCGCGTTGCGCCGGGGGATTCGGACGGTGCGGTCGAAGCCGAACATCCCGACCGGCAGGCGGCTGCGGCGGGAGCCGCGCGATAAGAGGTGACCATGGAGCGGATTCTCGTTGTCGACGATGACCGGGGCATGCAGGACATGCTCGACATCATGCTCTCTCGTGCGGGCTACCAGGTCGCCACGGCCGACGACGGGGCCGCGGCGCTGGAGATCATCCGCAGGAGGAAATTCGACCTCGTCATCACGGACCTGAAGATGCCGCGCGTGGACGGGATCGACCTGCTCAGGGGCGTCAAGGATACGGCGCCGGAGACGGCCGTGATCCTGCTGACGGCCTTTGCGTCCGGGGAGACGGCCCTGGCGGCCATGCGCGAGGGGGCCTACGACTACGTCGAGAAGAACTTCAATGTCGACGACCTGCTGACGATCGTGCGCGACGCCATGGAGAAGAGGGAGGCGGCGCGGAAGGAGGGCCCCGCGGCCCCGCGGGAAGGGGACGACACCCGGTATTTCGGCACCATGGTGGGCCGCAGCAAGGAGATGCAGAAGGTCTATGCCCTGATCGGCAAGGTGGCCGACACGCCGGCCAACGTGCTCCTGCTGGGCGAGAGCGGCACGGGCAAGGAGCTCGTGGCGCGGGCCATCCACGGCCACAGCGCCCGGAAGGCTAAGCCCTTCGTGGCCATCAACTGCGGGGGCATCCCGGAGACGCTCCTGGAGAGCGAGCTGTTCGGGTACATGAAGGGCTCCTTCACGGGGGCCTTTGCGGACCGGGCCGGCCTCTTCGAAGCGGCCCGGGGCGGGACGATCTTCCTCGACGAGATCGCCGAGCTGCCCGCGGTTCTCCAGGTCAAGCTGCTGCGCGTCCTGCAGGAGCGGACGATCCGCCGCATCGGGGGCACCGAGGACATCAAGACCGACGTGCGGATCATCTCCGCCACGAACCAGGACCTCCAGGAAAAAGTCAGGCGGGGCGAGTTCCGGGAGGATCTGTACTTCCGGCTCAACGTGATCCCGATCCACATTCCCCCGCTGCGGAAGCGAAGGGAGGACATCCCGCTTCTCGTGCAGTACTTCATCGAGAAATACACCCGGGAATTCGGCAAGGAGGTCAAGCGGATCTCCGCCTATGCTCTGGAGCTGCTTATGCGCTACCCCTTCCCGGGTAACATCCGGGAGCTGGAGAACATCATCGAGCGCAGCGTGGCCCTGGAGAGCTCGAGCATCATCCTGCCCGAGAACCTGATCCTTGCGGAGGAAGGCAGCGGTTCGGCACCCGCGTCGGCGGCCGCAGGGGACTTCCCGGAAGCCGGGGTCGATCTGAACCGGGAGCTGGAGCGCTTCGAGCGGGAGATCATCCGCAAGGCCCTCGTGAAGGCCGGGGGCTCCAAGACGAAGGCGGCCTCGCTGCTCGGCGTGAGCTTCCCGAGCCTGCGGCACCGGCTCGAGAAGCTCGGGATGGAGGGCGGCAACGGGGATGGAAAGTGATGAGGAGCAGCAGGGGGGTGAGGAGAATCAGCAGTTTCTTCCGTTTCCGAATCCGCGGCGCTCGCGAAGAAGAGAACGTTGAAACAGTTTAAGTAGCTGATATTATGTTGAATATTACGGGTCGGCAGAAGTTTCGGATTATGGCACGCGAAATGCTTAATCACGGTCAGAACGAAAGAATCATGACAAGGACGGAAAAAGAAGCAGATCGGGCTCAAGTAATCCGGCGGGAAGGCGATAAAGAACAACAGAACATATACAAAAGAAAATCGAACAGGAGGTTATCATGATCAGTTACTTCACGAAGAAAAGAGGCAAGAAGGGCTTCACGCTGATCGAACTCATGATCGTCGTGGCCATCATCGCCATCCTGGCGGCAATCGCAATCCCGCAGTTCACGGAATACCGTAAGAGGGGCTTCCGGGCGGAACTCAACGCGGACCTCAAGAATGCCTATACGGCGGCGCAGGCCTATCTGTCTGATTTCCCGACGGCGACTGTCGATGCGATGAGCGAACTGACCTCCGGAGGCTATCAGAAATCTCAGAATATCAGCGATACAATTTCCGGTTCCCTTACTTCGACCTCAGGCACTCTGACGCTCAGCCACACTGTTCTGCAAAAGACGGGGTCTGTGGATTACAAGGGTGTGATCACCATGCCGGCTCTCTAGCCGAGCGACGATCCCACAAAACCTCTTGAAGGAGGCGATGCGCAGGCATTGCCTCCTTTTTTTTTGCATTATCAGGTAGAGATAGAAGGACAGATGGCGGTTTCTATGGCTATTAGCATGGCAGGTGAATTGCATTCACAACGTAGCTAGGTTCATGTACGGCAAATTTTGACAGGGGCGTGGAAGGCATTCACGGGCATCAGTACGATGGATAGTAAAAAGAACGGGCGGGCAAAAAGACGATGAAAGTGTCGGTCGTCATTCGCATACGAAATCGTGGGGATCTAGAGGCCGTTATCCTGTCCTTGATCTTAGTCGTTGTGACCTTAGTCGTCTATTGGCCGGTTCAGTCTTTCGACTTTGTCAACTTTGACGATCCTATCTACATCACGAGGAATTCTGCTATCCAGAATGGGGTGACATGGCAAGGGATCCTATGGGCATTTTCGACGTTCCATGCGGCAAACTGGCACCCGCTGACATGGCTCTCCCATATGATCGATTTTTCTCTATACCAATTTCGTGCCGGGGGGCATCATTGGACAAGCCTGCAAATCCATCTCTTGAATACGCTGCTTCTTTTTCTTGTTTTGCGCAGGATGACGGGAGCGAGCAAATGCAGCGCATTGGTTGCAATGCTGTTCGCAATTCATCCCCTGCATGTAGAGTCTGTCGCATGGATATCGGAGCGAAAGGATGTTCTCAGTGGCTTCTTTTGGATTCTTACCATGGGATGTTATACGTATTATGTAGAACGCCCCACTGTGTTCAGATACAGCTTGGTTATCCTTTTTCTCGCATTCGGCCTCATGTCAAAGCCCATGGTTGTGACGCTTCCAATCGTCCTGTTGCTGATCGACGTCTGGCCTCTCCGGAGGCACGGCAATCCGACAACGGTATTTGATCCATTTTTTTTGCGTTTCCGGTCGTTCAAGGGGAAATGGTTCATTTGTCTCGCAGTCGAGAAATTGCCGATGATTCTCCTCATATTGGCATCATGCGTAGTGACCCTGATTGCTCAAGAGAAGGCAGGGGCGGTGGTGTCGATAGAATCGATTGAGTTGGGTGATCGGGTTGCGAATGCAATCGCCTCTTACGGTGCGTACATCCGGAAAATGCTGTGGCCCAACGATCTCGCCATCAGTTACCCGTTTCGGGAAGATCTTCTGTCCTGGAAAACAGGTCTAATATTGGTCGCTTTGGCGGGAATATCTGTGGGAGCTATTATACGAGCTCACTCGAGCCCCTTCCTTCTCGTAGGTTGGCTATGGTTTTTGGGCACCCTCGTTCCGGTTATCGGAATCGTCCAGGTAGGATCTCAGGCCATGGCCGATCGATACACCTATATTCCGTTGATCGGGCTTTTCATGGGGATTGCATGGGCAGGGAGATCGGTGACGGACCGGCATCCCCGGGTGAAAAAAATCGTTATCATTACAATTCTTGTTTTCTGCGTCATTATGGCGGTTGGAGCAAGAACGCAGGTGGAAGCATGGAGGAACAGTGTGACGCTTTATGAACATGCGCTCGGAGTCGCGCCGGAAAATCCGATCGTGTTGAATAACCTTGGTGTCGTTTATCTCGATGCGGGGGTCCCAGATAGGGCGGCTCCGCTTTTCAAGAGGGCGATTGACATCGCTCCCCATTACCAAGATCCTTGGATCAACCTGGGAGTGGTTGCTCTTCGAAACGAAGATCTGGTCGAAGCAAAGCGTTGCATGATAGAAGCATATAAAATCAACCCACAAAATGCGAACCTGAGATTGAGCATGGGAATTCTGTTGATAAAGAAAGGAGATCAGGGCGCAGCCGAACGGGAATTTCGTCAAGTTCTTGCCATCGATTCGCATAATGAGACTGCAAATCATCGTCTTGGCATCTTGCTCTTTCTTCAAGGAAGGCTGGATGAATCGCAGAAATTCCTGCAGGCAGCTCTTCGAGTCAGTCCCCTGAATGCTGAAATATATAATGATATTGGACTGGTTCTCAAACAAAAGGGGAATATTGAAGAAGCCGTCATGATGTTCCAAAAAGCTCTCTATTTGGATCCGGGCAATCCGGATTTCGAGCGTAATATCCGTTCTGTCCGGGTCGACGACAGCAGGAATTCGCTGTCGCATCACAAACGGGAGAATCCATGTACGTCGTAACAGCAAAAGTCAAGTCCGTCGAAAATCCAAACGGCATGCAGGGAATTTCCGTATTGACAGGGAGTCCAGAACGGATCGCAGTTTATGCGATTTTTTTAATTCTTGTTGTTTATGTTCTCGCCGAGGCTCTCCTCTGTTTTGTGCCCCCGATTTCCCGCGATGCGTTGATCCACCACCTTGCGATCCCCAAACTATGGATCCGTCACGGCGGCTGGTTCGAGACGCCCTGGGCGGACTTCAGCTATTTCCCGATGAACGTCGACCTCATCTATCTCGTACCGCTGATGTTCGGCAATGATGTTTTTCCTGCCTTCATCCACATGCTCTTCGGGTGGGGGACGGGTTACCTCGTCTACCGGTATCTGAGAGACCGGGAAGGCCGGACGTGGGGATTGCTCGGCCTCCTGATCTTCGCGAGCACGCCGATGGTGATGCGCCTGTCCATCACGGCATACGTCGACCTGGGGATGATCTTTTTCACGACCGCATCGGTCCTGGCTTTTCTTCAGTGGAGGGACGGCGGCTACGGGGAGGCGAAATGGCTGTTCCTATCGGCTGTCTGCATGGGCCTGGCGGCAGGGACAAAATACAACGCATTCATCAGTTGGGTCTTCCTCAACGGCGCCGTCTGCTTCCTCTTCGCGCGAGATACGGGAAAGCAGTATCAGGCCCTGCGTTGGGGCGCGGTTTTCTTTCTGGTCGCCCTTGCTGTCGTTTCGCCCTGGCTGGTGAAAAACCTGGAGTTGAGGGGGAACCCGGTTTTTCCGCTGTTTGACAACCTCTTTACTTTCATCTATGGCGGCCGCGAACCGGCATCTTTCCTTACGGCGGCGGATATCCGAGGCCATGGCTTCAACTTTTTACGCAACAGGACCCTGCTTTATCAGGAGAGCCCCCTGGAGATCTGCCTTCTGCCCTTGAGGATCTTTTACGAAGGCCGGGATCACTCACTGCAATACTTCGACGGGGTTCTGAACCCGCTGCTTGGGTTAACGATTCCCTTTGCCTTTATGGGCGGCGTAAAGGATAACCGGGGCCTTTTTCTTTCATTCATCGGCTTCGTCTTTGTCTTCTCGCTGCTGACGGCCGATCTTCGTATCCGCTATATCTTGCCGATCCTTCCGTTTCTGACTATCCTCGCCGTCATCGGCATGCGGAACGTGATGGGGAGGCTGCAGGGGTTGGGATTTCGCGCAAGGAAAGTCCTGATGTGGCCCATCATTGTGATAGCGATTGTCTTGATCGGGCAGAATGTTTTTTACCTGACAAAACAATTCTCCACGATCCAGCCGTTTCCCTACCTAATGGGTCGTGAATCACGGGATGAGTTCTTATCCAGGACGGTAGCGAGTTACCCGGCCGTGGCGTTCATCAATCGAAACCTGCCGCAGGACGCCGTCATTTACCTCCTCTACCTTAGCGGCCGAGGATATTACCTGGATAGGGAGTACCTCCACCACGTCGGCCTGGAGACGCCGATTGTCAGGGCCATGGGGAGAGCGTCGACCGATGCAGCAACGATGTCATCCTTCCTGCGATCGCTGGGGGGGACGCATCTGCTGGTGCAGGAAGGGCTGCTCGTGAAGGCGATCCACGACAACACACCGGAAGAGAACGTCGGGAAGGTCATGGAAACACTTGCACAATCCCTGATTAAGGTCTATGAATCGAACGGTCACGCCGTCTACCAGATCCGATGATCGTCGTAACCATTGACCGGTAACTGAGGTTGTAGCATGTTCGCAGGGAAAAAAGTCGTCGTCGTCATGCCTGCGTACAATGCGGCGCAGACCCTCCGGAAGACCTATGAGGAGGTCATGGCCCAGGGCGTCGTGGACCGGGTGATCGTCGTCGACGACGCGAGCCATGATGAGACCGTCGCCCTTGCGAGGACCCTGCCCGGTGTCACCGTCCACCGTCATCCCGAGAACCGGGGTTATGGCGCGAACCAGAAGACCTGCTACCGGATGGCGCTGGAGGAGGGGGCCGATATCGTCGTCATGGTGCACCCCGATTACCAGTACACCCCGAAGCTGATCCCGGCCATGGCCTCCCTCATCGGCAACGGCCTCTACGAGTGCGTCCTCGGCTCGCGCATCCTCGGGGGCCACGCCCTGCGCGGAGGCATGCCGCTGTGGAGATATATCGCCAACCGGATCATCACCCTTTTCGAGAATTTCTTCACGGGCGGCAAGCTTTCCGAGTATCACACGGGCTACCGGGCCTTTTCCAGAAAGGTGCTGGAGGAACTCCCGCTGGACCGAAACTCGGACGACTTCATCTTCGACAACCAGATGTTGCTCCAGGTGCTGTGGTACGGCCATCCGATCGCCGAGATCAGCTGTCCCACGCGTTACTGTGCGGACTCCTCTTCCATCAACTTCCGCCGCAGCGTGCAATACGGTTTCGGCTGCCTCTGGACGGCGTTTCTGTTCGGGCTGTCCCGCATCGGTGCGGCACGGACGTCACTCTTCCCCCGGCGCCGGCAGACCGCTCGCTGATCGCGTATCTTCGGCCGGCGACATCCGCCTATCCTTTCGAAGAAGGCCCGGGCAGGGCACCCGCTCGGCCCGATCGCAACGGCTGCAGCACAGTCGGAAAAAAACCCGTTGCCCGCCCCCCGCCTTTGCGATAAGAGGGACGACAGAAAATCGGCCGCAAAGGCCGCTGCGTGTCGGGAGGGCAGGGATGCCGGAGGACATCAGGAACGATGCAGCCCTCGTCGAGGAGTATCTCCACTTTCTCGCCGTCGAGAGGGGGGCCTCGCTCAACACCCTTGAGGCCTACAGCCGCGATCTCGGGCAATTCCTCGATTACGTCCGGGGATCCGGGGTCGCCTCCCCCCTGGCCGTGAGCCCGGAGCGCGTCACGGCGTTTCTCGGGGGGCTTCGCGGCCAGGGTCTTTCGTCGGCCTCCGTGAACCGGAAGCTGGCGGCGATCCGGGGATTCTACAAGTACCTGCTCCGCGAGGCCCGCCTGGAGGAAAACCCGCTTGCCCGGGTCGAGACGGCGCGGGCCTGGATGCGACTTCCCGGCGCGCTGAGCCGCGAGGAGATGGAGTCCCTGCTCGGCCAGCCCGCCGAGTCGACCCCGGCGGGCATCCGGGACCGGGCGATGCTGGAGCTCCTCTATGCCACGGGGATCCGCGTCTCGGAGCTCGCAACCTTGACCCTGAACCGGGTGAACAGGCAGATGGGGTTTCTCGTCACCGTCGGCAAGGGACGCAAGGAACGGATCGTGCCCGTCGGGCAATCGGCCCTGGGGTGGCTGGGTCGTTACATCGAGCAGTCGAGGCCCGTCTTTCTGAAGAAAAGGACATCGAACGCGCTCTTTCTCAATCGCTCCGGAGAGCGGTTCACGCGGCAGGGGCTGTGGAAACTGATCAAGAAATATGCGAAGATGGCGGGGCTCGAGCGGAAGGTCCACCCGCACACCTTCAGGCACTCCTTTGCGACGCACCTGCTCGAAGGGGGGGCGGACCTTCGATCGGTTCAGGTGATGCTGGGCCATGCGGACATCTCGACGACGCAGATATACACCCACGTGACCCGGGAGAGGCTGAAGGAGGTTCACAAGAGGTTTCATCCGAGAGGATGAAACCGGGCAAAGGCTCAAGGCGAAAGGCAATAAGGATCTGGAAATCTCTTGGCCATAAGCCCTCAGCCTTATGCCTTTAGCCAACAACACAAAACTCATGAAACCGACAACGAAACGGTGAGACGGTAAACAGGCATCCATGGACTACTACAAGAAGGACGAACGGAGGGAACGCAGGCAGCGCAGAGAGAAGACGGGTCGCCCGATGATCCTCGTCGGGGCCGCGCTGGCAGGCGTCCTGGTCCTCGTCGGGGTGGTTCTCCTGATCGCCTTCTACGGCGAGATCTTCACCGTCAAGGGGATCAAGGGTTTCGTGCGCGTCAACCTGCTCGGAAAGACGCCCGCGTTTCATTACGTGGACATCGAACGAAACGGCAAGGAGGAACGCGTCACGGCGGCAGATACGTTCACCATCACCTACCGGGACGAATTCATCGTCAAGAAGGTCTCCACCGATTCCCTCTTCGAAAAGAACATCACCGTCGACGTGGAGGGCCTGGGCGGGGCAAACGACCTCAATGTCCTGCTCAAGGCCGTCGAACTGGTCGATGCGGCCATGAGCGCAGCCGTGCGGGATTCCCTCCGCGGGAAGCCCCTGCCGCCTTCCGTCATCCGGATCCGCTACGGCGAACAGGAGATCGGCGCCGTGCCGGTCCGCATCGATCTGACGCCGCAAGACTGGCTGCGCTTCGCCAGGAACCCCGCGAACGCGAAGTGGCAGGCACAGGCCCTCGAGAAGGCCCTCAGCATGAACCCGGACGACACGGCCCTCCGGAAGACTCTCGCCGAGCAGTACCTCGAGTCCGGGAAGATCGACCCGGCCATGGCCCAGTACCGCGCGGTGCTGGCCCGGAAGCCCGACGACATGACGGCCCTCTCGGGGCTGTCACGGTGCTACGTCGAGAAGAAGGACTACACCCGGGCCCTGCCCCTGACGAAGCGGATCACCGAGCTCAACCCCAAGGATGCCGGGGCCCATGCCGTCGCAGGGTTCCTGTACGGGAAAATGGGCAAGTGGAACGAGGCCGTCAAGCACTACGAGACCTCGCTCAAGCTCAAGCCCGGTGATGCCATGGTCCATTTCAGCCTTGGCGGGGCTTACGAGAAGACGGGGAAGCTCGCGCCGGCCGTCAAGGAGTACGAGGCGGCGCACAAACAGCTGCCCGGCGACCCGCGGATCACCCTGGCCCTCGCCGATGCCTACCGAAAGGCCGGCAGGGAGCAGGACGCGGCGAAGCTCTACGCGACGCTGGCCCGGAAGAACACGAAGGACCCGAATGCCTATGCCGCCCTCGCCCAAGCCCACGGCAAGAAGGGCCAGGTGAAGGAGGAGATCGAACACTACAAAAAGGCCATCGAGCTCCAACCCAAGGACCCCATCCTTCGCTACAACCTCGGGGTGGCCTACGACAAGGCCAAGCGTCACAAGGAGGCGCTCGCAGAGTACGAAAAGGCCCTTCAGCTGAAGCCTGACGACCAGGACGCGGCGGCCCGGGTATCGGAGCATTACTTCCGGGACAAGCGCTACAAGGAAGCCGTCTCGGCCCTGAACCGGATCAAGAAGACGGCCCCCAAGAACCCGCGCATCTATGCGGATCTCGGGTTTGCCTACGGGGAGCTGAAACGGTATCCCGAGGCGGAGGCCCACTACAAGAAGGCCCTTCAGCTGGGCTCCAAAGACCCGAACATCCAGCTCAACCTCGCCGCCATTTACGAGAAGCAGGGACGGACCAAGGAGGCGGCCAAGGCCGTCGAGAAGGGGGGCAAATCGGGGAAAGCCTCCGCGGAGGCCCTCGAGCGGATGGGCGCCCAGCAGCTGAAGGCCAAGCAGTACGACGCGGCCCTCAAGACCTACCGGCAGCTTGCCGTCGTCGACCCCAAGCGTGGGCTGGCTTACGCCAACATGGGCTACATCCACAGCCTCAAAGGGCAGACCGACAAGGCCATCGAGAATTTCAGGCTGGCTGTGCGGTACGACAAGGAGGACGAAGCCTCCTGGCTGGGCCTGGGGGAAGCGTACGAGAAAAAGAAGTTGTACAAGGAGGCCCTCGAAGCGTATAAGGCCGCCTATCAGATCAACCCCGAATCCCGCGCCGCGGAGAGGATTCCGCAGCTGAGGATCAAGATGCTCGAGGACAAACACAGGGAGTAGGGAGAGGCAACAGGCAACAGGTAACAGGTAACAGGTAACAGGTAACAGGTAACAGGTTTCTTCTTTACCTGTCACCTGCAGCCTGTAACCTGTGACCTTTGAATGACGCGAAGAGGAAAACAAGAGAATGGCGGCTGCCATGCGCAAAGTGAATGTCGGAGGTATAGAGATCGGCGGCGGCGAGCCGTTCGTGCTCATTGCCGGGCCCTGCGTCATCGAGGGGGAAAAGGTGACCCGCAGGGTGGCCGCCCGCCTCAAGGAGATCACGTCGGAGGTGGGGGTCCCCCTCATTTTCAAGTCCTCCTACGACAAGGCCAACAGGACCTCCCTCCGCTCCTTCCGGGGACCGGGGCTCGACCGGGGGTTGAAGATCCTGCAGGCGATCCGCGAGGAGATCGGCATCCCGGTGCTGTCCGATGTCCACCGATTCGAGGAAATCGAGCGGGCCTCGGAGGTTCTCGACGTGGCTCAGATCCCGGCGTTTTTGTGCCGCCAAACGGACTTCGTCCTGGAGCTGGCCCGTCACGCCAGGGTCGTCAACATCAAGAAGGGGCAGTTCCTGGCCCCCTGGGACGTGCAGAACGTCGTGCGGAAAGTCGAATCGACCGGCAACCGCAACATCCTCATCACCGAGCGGGGTGCGAGCTTCGGGTACAACAACCTCGTCTCCGACATGCGGTCGATCCCGATCCTGAGAAGTATGGGCTACCCCGTCGTCTTCGACGCCACCCACAGCGTGCAGCTGCCCGGAGGGGCCGGCGAGGCATCGGGAGGGGAGCGGGCCATGGCCGTCTTTCTGGCACGGGCGGCCGCGGCGGTCGGCGTGGATGCGCTGTTCATGGAAGTCCACCCCGACCCGGACCGGGCCCGCTGCGACGGGCCGAACTCACTGGCCCTGGACACCCTCCGGGACTTGCTCGTCACGCTCAAGGGGATCGACGGGCTGGTGAAGAACGACATGCGGAAGGGGCGCTGATGGACCTCGAGGCGAAATTGGGGTCGGCCCTGGCCGACAAGATCCGGAGGGTGAACGTCTTCATCCTCGATGTGGACGGGGTGCTCACCGACGGCCGCATCGTCATCGGCGATGACGGGCAGGAGACCAAGTGCTTCCATGTCCGCGACGGGCACGGCCTCAAGATGATCCAGAGAGCCGGCGTCGAGGTGATGTTCCTCACGGGGCGGAAATCCCGCGTCGTCGAGCACCGGGCCCGCGAACTGGGCGTGCAGAGAGTCTACCAGGGCGCCCTGGACAAGCTGGCCGTCTTCGAGGAGATCCTGAAAACGCGGGGACTCGGCGCCGGACAGGTGGCCTACATGGGTGACGACATCGTCGATCTGCCCGTTCTGCGGCGCGCGGGGTTCTCCGTGACCGTCGCCGATGCCCACGAGGAAGTCCTTCGGGCCGTCGATCTCGTCACGCAGAACCCGGGGGGCGGGGGGGCCGTACGGGAAGTCTGCGAGATGATCCTCAAGGTTCAGGGCAAGTGGGAGGACGCGATGGGGCGCTACAGGGCTTGAAAAGAAGGAAGATAGGAAGCTGCGAAGTCCGGAAGCCCGGAGAACCCGAAAGATCCTGAAAAGCCTGCGGCGGGTCCGAATCTCCGAACCTGCAGGCTTCTTCCCGATCATGAGTGCCGCCTTTTGGGCTTTACAATCGGAATACCGGGTGATATGGTTCAGCCCTGCGAATGAAACATGGCTAAGTGGCTTGAATTTTTTCGGAAACACGCAGGGCGGCCGGCAGGGAAATTCGGTCTTGCAGCTGCCGTCATCGTCCTGTCGGCCCTCGTTGCCGCGGTGCTGTTTCGGGGCGCACCGGCGACGGAAGAGAAGGAAACGGCACTGAAGGTCATCGACGATCAGGCCGATCTCTACATCAAGGACGTGCATTACACGGAGGTGGGCGACTCGGGGAACCGCCTCGAGATCTACGCCGACTCGGCGGAGTTTCTCAAGAAGGAAAACCAGGCCCGGTTCGAGAAGGTCCGCATGCGGCTCATCCTCCCGGACGGCAAGATCTACGAACTGACGGCCGACCGGGGACGTCTCCGCACGGACCGGAAGGACGTGGACATCGAGGGCCACGTGGTGATCCTCTCCAGCCGGGGGGACCGGTTCACCACGGATCGCCTGCACTACTCGGACGGCGAAAAGAAGATCCACACGCAGGATGCCGTCACGCTGACCAACCCGAGATTCAGCGTCGCCGGCAGGGGCATGACGCTGCTGCTGAAATCGGAGCAGGTCACGATCTCCGGACCCGTCAGGGCCCGGATCGAATGACGGGCCCATGCCCGCAGGGGGAACAGGTGAACAGGAAGACCCTTCCCATCTTTGCGATCCTCGCGGCCTTCGCCCTGGCGGCGCCGGGACTTCTGCCCGGTCAGGACAACCGGTCCCAGTGGCTCCAGGAGGGGGGCAACAAGCCGATCGAGATCGTCTCCGACCGGCTCGACGCCTACCGGGAGAAGAACCTGGTCGAGTTTTCCGGCAACGCCGTCGCCACCCAGGGCGACCGCGTCATGAAGAGCGACTCTTTGATGCTGTACTTCAAGAAAAAGGCGGAAGCGCCCGGGGCGGTGAGGGGGCCTGCGGCAAACGCCGGGGATATCGACCGCATCGTCTCGAAGGGGAACGTGCGCATCACCGAAGGGGACCGCATCGTCACGGGCGAGCAGGCCGTTTACTACGCGGACGAACAGCGGATCGTCGTGACGGGCAACCCCGTCATGCGTGAAGGCGGCAATGTCGTCACGGGCGACCGCGTGATCGTGCTTCTCAAGGAGAACCGCGGCATCGTCGAGTCCGCCGAGGGCAAACGGGTCACCGCGACCATCTATCCCGATTCGTCCAAGGGGAAAACGAAAAAGGAGCCGCCGCGGGACGTGCCCGGGAAACCGGGGCAGGGCAGCCGATGAGCAAGCTCGAAGCCAGGGCTTTGACGAAGCTCTACGGGGGGCGCAAGGTCGTCAGCGGCGTCGACCTGGAGATCCGCCCGGGGGAGGTCGTGGGCCTGCTGGGCCCCAACGGCGCGGGCAAGACGACGACCTTCTACATGATCGTCGGCCTCATCCGGCCCGACGACGGCCGGATTTTCCTCGATGCCGAGGAAATCACCCGGGACCCCATGTACGTCAGGGCCCGCAAGGGCATCAACTACCTGCCCCAGGAGCCCTCCGTATTCAGGAAGCTGACTGTCAAGGAAAATATTCTGGCGATTCTCGAAACCCTTGACATCGACCGCGAGGAGAGGAAGAATAGGCTCCAGCAATTGCTCGGCGAACTCGATCTCACCGGCCTGGCCTCGAGCAAGGCCTACTCCCTCTCGGGGGGCGAGAGGCGGCGCGTGGAGATCACCCGGGCGCTGGTCACGTCCCCGCGGTTCATCCTGCTCGACGAGCCGTTTGCGGGGATCGATCCCCTGGCCGTGGCAGATATCCAGAAGATCATCCAGAAGCTCAAGGCCAAGGGCATCGGGGTGGTCATCTCGGACCACAACGTGCGGGAGACCCTTTCGGTGTGCGACCGGGCCTACATCCTCAACGAGGGGAAGGTGCTGATCGAGGGCTTGCCCGACATGATCGCGCAGAGTCAAATCGCCCGGAAATTCTACCTGGGCGACGACTTCCGGTTTTAGAAACGCAGCAGGCAGGAAGGCATGACGTTCGAACTCAAGCAAAGCCTCAAACTCAGCCAGCAGCTGATCATGACGCCCCAGCTGCAGCAGGCGATCAAGCTGCTCCAGCTTTCCCGGATCGAGCTGATCGACATGATCCAGCAGGAGATGGAGGAGAACCCTCTGCTGGAGGAACGAGCCTCCGAGGAATTCGGCGAGGAAGGGGCGCCCGCGCCGGAGGTCGACGAGGTCAAGACGGCGGAGCGAACCGGCGAGGTGACGGGCGAGGGGGACGGCAAGGAGGATTTCGACTGGGACAGCTACCTCGAGGACTACGGCCCGATGCGCGTGACCTACGACCGCGAGGAAGACGAGGGACCCTCCTGGGAAAACATGCTGTCCCGCAAGACGACCCTCACCGATCACCTGATGTGGCAGCTGGGCCTCTCGAGGCTCTCGGAAGCGGAGCGGAGGATAGGCGAGCAGATCATCGGCAATTTGGACACGAGCGGGTACCTTGCGGCCACCGTCGAGGAGATCGCCGAGCAGGAGAAGGTCGGCACCGAGGTCGTAGAGAAGGTGCTCGACCGGATCCAGGAATTCGACCCTCCGGGGATCGCGGCGCGGGACCTCCGCGAATGCCTCCTGATCCAGGCCCGGACCGTTGTGGGCCCGTCCGTGCTGATCGAGACGATCATCCGCGAGCATCTGCACGACCTGGAGACGAAGAACTACAACAACATCGCGAAAAAGCTCAAAATTCCCATCGCGGACGTGCTCGATGCCATCTTCGTCATCAGCCGCATGGACCCCAAGCCGGGGCTCGTGTACAGCGACGAGGGACCGCAGTACATCATCCCCGACGTGTTCGTCTTCAAGGTGGGCGACGAGTACAAGATCATCCTCAACGACGAGGGCCTCCCCAGGTTGCGGATCAGCAACTTCTACCGCGAGATCCTCGGGGGCACGGCCGATGGGGCCCAGAGCGCCGACGACTGCAAGAAATACATCAAGGAAAGGCTTCAGTCGGCCACGTGGCTCATCAAGAGCATCCAGCAGCGGCAGCGGACGATCTTCCGGGTCACCGAGAGCATCGTCAAGTTCCAGCGGGAGTTCTTCGACAACGGGATCCACTTCCTGAAGCCGCTGGTGCTGCGTGACGTCGCCGATGACGTGGAGATGCACGAGTCGACGATCAGCCGCGTGACGACCAACAAGTACATGCACACGCCGCGCGGGATCTTCGAGCTGAAGTACTTCTTCAACAGCAGCATCAGCAGGACGAGCGGCGACACCATCGCGTCGAAGAGCGTCCAGGAGGAGATCCGGAAGATCATCAGCGGCGAGGACGCCCGCAAGCCGCTGAGCGACAGCGAGATCGTGGACATCCTCAGTAAGCAGGGCATCTCGATCGCCCGCCGGACCGTCGCCAAGTACAGGGAAATGATGGGAATCCTTCCCTCGTCCAAGCGCAAGAAATTTTTCATCAAGCCCAAAAACTGATTGACATTCCAATGGCTTTGGCCTATAAGGCAGAGCTTGTTTTCAGACGGAAACGGCAACCTGTCCCGCGGCGGCCGCCCTGAGCCGGGGCACGGCCGCAGCGCGATCCGCCCATGATGCGAACCGCCGTCCGTCTCGCCCCACCGCATGAGGCGTCCTTCTTGCAAGGAAACCGGGAAAGGCACCGGGGCACACCGAGAACTCAGGACCAGGAGGCGTGAACACATGCAGGTTTCCGTGACCTTTCGGAATACGGGGTCGGAAAGTTGGTTCAAGGATTATGTGACGGAACGGTTGAGCAAGATCCAGAAATACATCGACAAGCCCGTGGAGGCCCACGTCGTCCTCTCCGTCGAAAAATTCCGCAACGTCGCCGAAGTCAACATCATGGCCAAGGGCATCAACCTCGTCGGCAAGGAAGAGGCCAAGGACATGCAGCTGGCGATCGACAACGTGATCGACAAGATCGAGCGCCAGATCAAGAAGCACAAGGAGAAGAGCCGGGACCACAAGACCGGCACGAACCGCTCCGAGGAGAAGGCGGCGCCCCGGGAGTCGTCCGCCGGGTTCGAGGATGAATCGCGGGCCCGGGTCGTCGAGACGCGCAAGGTCGTCCTCAAGCCCATGTCCCTCGAGGAGGCCATGATCGAGATGGAAGGCTCCCGCAACCGGTTCGTGATCTACCGGGATGCCCTGTCGGAGAACATCAGCGTCATCTACCGCCGGGACGACGGGAATTTCGCGCTGCTCGAGGCCAACAGCTGAACGGACGGGATGACCCCATGCAGATCGCCGGCATGATCAAGAAGGACTACATCATCGAAGAGTTGAAGGCCACCACGAAGCGCGCCGTCCTCGCGGAGCTCTCGGAGATCCTCAGCCGCGACGCCGAGGGGCTGCCGCCGGGGGCCATGGTCGAAGTCCTTCTCGAGCGGGAGAAACTGGGCAGCACCGGGATCGGCGACGGGATCGCCATCCCCCACGGGAAGCTCAAGAACCTCGATCGCCTCATGATCTCATTCGGACGCAGCCGCCAGGGCATCGACTTCGATGCCATCGACGGCAAGCCCGTTCACCTCTTCTTCCTGCTCATGGCGCCGGAGAGCTCGACGGGGCAGCACCTCAAGGCCCTGGCGAAGATCTCCCGCATGCTCAAGGACCCGGAGTTCCGCAACGACCTCATGGCGGCGACGAGCGCCGGGGAGATCTACCGGAAAATCGCCGAGAGGGACGAGGCCTATTGATGCGGGACCCCGCGCACCGCCGCAACCGCAGCGGGCCGGTTCCCCGGGCGTGACCCGATGGACGGAATCCCCGAAGCGGTCCCCGCCGGACGGTTTCCCAGGCCGTTGCGTCATGTCCTCCTCTAACCCCGCTGTTCCCGATGGCCTGCACCGGCGCGATGCCGTGCCGGGGGGTGGCGCATGCAGAACCTGAGAATCGTGATCGTCACCGGGATGTCCGGCTCGGGCAAGAGCACCGCCCTCCGAGCCCTGGAGGACGTGGGCTTCTTTTGCGTCGACAACCTGCCCGTGGCGCTTCTGCCGAAATTCCTCGAGATCCAGACCGACGCGGCCAGCGAGATCAGCAAGGTCGCGCTCGTCATGGATCTGCGGGAACGCTATTTCCTGGAGCGGTACGCGGAGATCTTCTCCTCGCTCAAGGCGCAGGGGCACCGGATCGAGATCCTCTTCCTCGATGCCGGCGACGAGGCGCTCCTGAGGCGATTCCGCGAGACGAGGCGTGCGCATCCGCTGTGCGAACGCGGGACCGTCATGGAGGGGATCGCGCTGGAGCGCGAGAAACTCGAGGCCCTGCGGGAGATGGCCGACAAGGTCATCGACACGTCCTCCTTCAACGTCCACCAGCTCAAGGAGGTCGTCCAGCGGCATTTCACGGCATCCCCGTCGGAAAAGCGCCTTGTGATCAACCTCATGTCCTTCGGGTACCGCTACGGGCTGCCCCCCGAGGCGGACCTCGTGCTGGACGTGCGGTTTCTGCCCAACCCCTATTTCATTGAGGAGCTGAAGAACCTCAACGGGGAGGACGAAAAGATCGAGGACTATGTCATGGGGTGGCGGGAGAGCCGGACCTTTCTCCGGCAGCTGCTGGACATGATGGAGTTCCTGATCCCCCTCTACGAAAAGGAAGGGAAGTCGAGCCTCAACGTGGCCCTCGGCTGCACGGGCGGCAAGCACCGCTCCGTCGTCATGGCAAAGCAGCTGGCGCGGTATTTCGCCGGCAAGAATTACCTGATGAACCTGACGCACCGGGATATCCATCGGGCGTAGCCCGATGGATGCAGATGTTGCGAAGGTGAGAAGTCAAGAGGCTCGGAGCGGCCGTGTGCTTTGAAACCGGTCTCAGCTTCCAAGCTTCGCAGCTTCCCAGCTTCTCCTTTTGTCCCTGAACCCTTACCCCCGGCCCCTGGACCCCTTCTTCTTCGGCTTCGCTTTGACCTTTGCGGGCAGGGTTTTCGCTGCGGGCGAGGCGGACTGCGGGGCCGGCTCGGTCAGCTTGCCCGTCACGTTGTCGCGGATCCAGTGGGCGTCCCACCACTCCGTCGGGTTGACGAACTCCCCGCCGACCAGGATCGAGAAATGCAGGTGATCGCCGCTGGCGAGCCCCGTGCTTCCGCTCGCCCCCAGCGTCTCCCCCCGGGCCACGGTCTGTCCCGGCTTCACGCCGATCTCCGAGAGGTGCGCGTAGAGGCTGCACAGGCCGAGGCCGTGGTCGAGGATGACCGCGTTGCCGTAGATCCCCAGCGGCCCGGCGAAGACGACGATGCCGTGGTTGGCCGCTTCGATGGCGGCACGCTCCGTGGAGGCCAGGTCGACGCCCAGGTGCGTGCTGCGGCTCACGGCCATCCCTTCGTACCAGTACGACCGCTCCTCGCCGAACCCGGCCATGGGCGCCGCGTTCTTCATCCGGAGAAAGGGGCCTTCCCACAGCGGCCTGGGCTGCGTCTTCGAGCAGGCCTCCCGGATGGTCTTGAAGTTCTCGTCGCGCAGCTTTTCGTTGATGAACAGGAAGGCCTCCAGCGGCGTGTTCGGCACGCGGGGGTCCTGCTGCCGGAACGCGGGGGCCATGTTCTCGATGAAGGCCCGGCTGATCGTGATCTTGTCCGACTTGAACTTCTTCTCCCGGACGAGATGGGGCACCGGGGCGGATGACTCGTTTCCCGCCCGGTCCCGGGCCGTGATCAGGATCTTGAGCCCCCCCCTGGCGGCCGTGGTGGGGACGGCGAAATACACGACATGGCAGGGCCTGCCCTGGATTTCGCCGGGATAGCCGCGGAAGAAGCGGTCGCCCATCCTCACGCCCGTCATCGTCACCTCCTCGGAGACGCGGTAGACCGCAACCCCCGACCCGCCCGCATTGAGGTTGTGGGCCGTGCTGATGAGCGCGATCTGCGGTGGGACGGTGTCGATGGTCGTCTCGACGGTCAGCGTCTCGCGGTTCTTGAGCCACGAGTGATCCTCCGCCGAGACGGTGATCGTCGCCGGCCCGTCTTTGAGGCCCCTGCCGCGCGGGTTGACCTCCACGCTCAGGACCTCCTCCGCGGTGCCCCCGGGGTACGTCCGAGAGTGCAGGACGACGTCCTTGCCGTCCTGTCCGATCGTGACGGTGACGGTCCGGATGCCGCTCTTGCCGTCCGTGACGGTCAGGCTCAGGGCCTTGGCCTGGCCGATGGTCGAGACATCGTCCTTGAAGACGATGGCGGGCTTCTCGAATTCGAGCACCGTGTTGAACGCCCAGACGCAGGCTCCCGCCAGTGCGATCACGACGGCGGCGGCAATCAGGTACATCCGGTTCATGGCAGTCTCTTCCCCCGCGAAAACGGTTTGGCGGTGCGAACCGCACCCGAAACGCCGCCCATCATACCCGGACTGCGGAAATTTTCAAGTCCAATCACGGCCCGTAAATCCCTTCATTCCTTGACGATCCGCGCGATTTGGTATATGGGTAAAATGGTTCCGGGCATAGGGCATAAGGCGAAAGGGAAAGGGGCCTCAGCCCCGGATTCAAGCGTCGCGGCGACACGGGGAAGTTCGACGAGCGGAGGGATGCCGCCTTTTCGGGGGAGAATGGGATGAAGGGGAAAAAGATCGTCCTCGGGGTGACCGGAGGCATCGCGGCCTACAAGGCGGCCGAACTGGCCCGGGAGTGCATCAGGCGCGGGGCCCGGGTCCACGTCATCATGACCCGCAACGCCACGGAGTTCATCACCCCGCTCACCTTCCAGACCCTCACGGGCAATCCCGTCCCCGTCGACACCTTCCAGCTGACCAGCGAGTGGGAGATCGGTCACATCTCGCTGGCCGAGAGCGCCGACCTCGTCCTGCTGGCGCCGGCCACGGCCAACGTGATCGGCAAGATCGCCGGCGGGATCGCCGACGACCTGCTGACGACGACGGTCATGGCGACCCGGGCGCCGGTCCTCATCTGCCCCGCCATGAACGTGAACATGTACGCAAACCCCATCGTCCGCGAGAACATGGAGAAGCTCTCCGCGAAGGGATACCGGTTCGTCGAGGCCGGCTACGGGGAGCTGGCCTGCAAGACCGAGGGGTACGGACGGCTGGCCCCCCTGGAGGACATCGTCGAGGACGCCGAGGACCTCCTGACGGCCAAGGACCTGGGTGGCCAGCATGTCCTCGTCACGGCGGGGCCCACCCGGGAGGCCTTCGACCCCGTCCGGTTCATCACGAACTACTCGACGGGCAAAATGGGCTATGCCGTGGCCCTGGCGGCCAAGCGCCGGGGGGCGAAGGTGACGCTCGTCAGCGGTCCCACCAGCCTCCCGCGGCCCCGGGGGGTCGCATTCGTGCCCGTCACCTCGGCCCGCGAGATGCGCGATGCCGTCATGGCGAACCTCGAGGGGGCCACCGTCGTCGTCAAGTCCGCCGCGGTGGCCGACTACCGGCCCTCGGGATTCTCCCCGTCGAAGATCAAGAAGACGGACCGTCCCCTTGAATTCACGCTGGAGAGAAACCCCGACATCATCGCCGAGGTGGGGAGGCTCAAGGGGGACCGGATCCTGGTCGGGTTCGCCGTCGAGACGGACAACCTGATCCAGTACGCCGCGAAGAAGATGAAGGAAAAGAACATGGATCTCATCGTGGCAAACGACATCACCCAGCCCGGGGCCGGGTTTGCGGCGGAGACGAACATCGTCAAGATCCTGGACCGGGAGGGGGGCTCTCTGGATCTCCCCCTGATGGACAAGATGGACGTGGCCAACCGCATCCTGGACCGCGTGGCGGAACTCGCGGCGCGACGCAAGGGGGCGTCCCGTGCACGGAAACGATGACCTGCGGGGTGAATTGCGGACCCTCGTGGGCGCCCTGAAGAGCCACGTCGCAGGCGAGATGGACTCCTGCATCCCCGTCCCGCGCCTGCGCCTCAAGGGCACGGGGGGACCGCGGCCCGGGACGGAGGCGGCCGGAGCACCGCCCGGCGTCGATCCGGCCGGCCGCAAGGGCGCCGCGGGCCTCGACGGGGTCCGCGAGGAGCTGGGCGACTGCACCCGCTGCCCGCTGCACCGCACGCGGAAACACATCGTCTTCGGCGAGGGGAGCGCGCGGGCGAGGCTCGTCTTCGTCGGCGAGGCCCCGGGTGAAGAGGAGGACAGGCAGGGCCGGCCCTTCGTGGGGCGGGCGGGGCAGCTTCTCACGAAGATCATCAACGCCATGGGGCTCGAGCGCGAGGAGGTCTACATCTGCAACATCCTGAAGTGCCGGCCCCCGGGAAACCGCAACCCCAAGGACGACGAGATCGCCGCCTGCGAGCCGTTCCTGCTCAAGCAGCTCGAGGCCATCGACCCGGAGATCGTCTGCGCGCTCGGCACCTTCGCCGCGAAGACCCTGCTGCGCACCGAGGCGCCCATCTCGGCGATCCGGGGAAGGTTCCACGACTATCACGGGCGCAGGCTCATGCCGACCTATCACCCGGCCTACCTCCTGCGCAACCCCGACGCGAAGAAGCTCGTGTGGGAAGACGTGCAGAAAATCATGAAGATCCTGTGAGGCGATGCGATGAAGAAGAGCGCTAAACGCCGGGCGATCGCGATGGGGCTTTCGGCCGCCCTGTGGCTCCTGGCCGTCCTCATGCCGGGCCTGCAGGCCGCCGACGAGAGGCGCGTCGTCGACGTCGTCAGCGTCAGCGATGCCATCACCCCCCCCATCAGCGAATACATCCTCAAGAGCATCCGGCAGGCCGCCGAGTCGGGGGCGCAGGCCATCGTCATCCAGCTCGACACCCCCGGCGGTCTCGACCTCTCCATGCGGGACATCATCAAGGAATGCCTCAACGCCCCCGTCCCCGTCGTCGTGTACGTGTCGCCCTCCGGGGCACGGGCGGCCTCGGCGGGCGTGCTCATCACGATCTCGGCCCACGTGGCGGCCATGGCTCCCGGGACCAACATCGGCGCGGCCCACCCCGTGGCCATGGGCATCGGCAAGGCCGACGAGACCATGATGGAGAAGGTCGAAAACGACGCCGTGGCCTACGGCAGGGGCATCGCGGACCAGCGGGGCCGCAATGCCGACTGGATCGAGGAGGCGATCCGCAAGAGCGTATCCGTGACGGCCGAGGAGGCCCTGAGGCTCAAGGTCATCGACCTGGTCGCGGAGGACCTCGAGCGGCTGCTGGAGAAGATCGACGGCCGGGAGGTGAAGCTCGCCTCGGGGCCGCGGGTGCTGAAGACGAAGGGGGCCGAGATCAACCGCAGGGAGATGGGGTTCCGCGAGAAGGTGCTCATCACGATCTCGAACCCCAACATCGCCTTCATCCTCTTCCTCCTCGGTCTGGCGGGACTGTACTTCGAGTTCTCTTCCCCCGGGGTCATCCTGCCGGGGATCATCGGGGGGATCTCGCTGATCCTCGCCTTCTTCGCCTTCCAGACGCTGCCCGTGAACTACGCGGGGATCCTCCTCATCTTGTTCGCCGTAATCCTGTTCATCGCCGAGATCAAGGTCGTCAGCCACGGGGTGCTCACGATCGGGGGCGTCGTCTCGCTCGTCCTGGGCTCCATCATGCTCTTCGAGTCGCCCGACCCGGCCCTGCGGGTGTCCTGGAGCGTCCTGGTCCCGGCCGTCTCGATCGTGTCCCTGTTCTTCGTCGCCGTCATCTCCATCGCCGTGCGTGCCCAGATGCGCAAGGTCATGACGAGCCGGGAGGGCTTGATCGGCGCCCGCGGGGAGGCGCTCTCCGATGTCCACGAGCGCGGCAAGGTGCTCATCGGCGGGGAATACTGGAATGCCTTCAGCAGGGAGCCCATCGCGAAGGGCAAGAAGGTGGAGGTCGTGGCCGTCGACGGGCTGAACGTAGAAGTCAGAGAAAACCGATAAAGGGGGTTCCCATGTACGCCATTCTCGTCCTTGTCGTCCTGGTCGTCATGTTTCTGGCCGCATCGATCCGGATCCTCAACGAATACGAGCGGGCCGTCATCTTCCGGCTCGGGAGGATCATCCCCACGAAGGGGCCCGGGCTCATCATCCTGATCCCCGTCGTGGACCGCATGGTCCGTGTGGACACGCGGACGGTCACCATGGACGTCCCGTCCCAGGACATCATCACCCGGGACAACGTCTCCATCAAGGTCAACGCCGTCGTCTACTTCCGCGTCGTCGACTCGATGAAGGCCATCGTCGAGGTCGAGAACTACCTCTACGCCACCTCCCAGCTGGCGCAGACGACGCTGCGGAGCGTCTGCGGCCAGGTGGAGCTCGACGAGATCCTCGCCTCCCGGGAGAAGGTCAACCTGCACATCCAGGAGATCCTGGACCGCAGCACCGACCCCTGGGGGATCAAGGTGACCCATGTGGAGGTGAAGTACATCGACCTGCCGCAGGAGATGCAGCGGGCCATGGCGAAGCAGGCCGAGGCGGAACGCGAGCGCCGGGCCAAGGTCATCGCCGCCGAGGGGGAGTTCCAGGCCGCCCAGAAGCTGGCCGAGGCGGCCTCCCTCATGCAGCGCGAGCCGATGTCGCTGCAGCTTCGGTACCTGCAGACCCTCGTGCAGATCGGGACGGAAAACAACACGACCACGGTCTTCCCGATCCCCATCGACATGCTGAACCTGGTCCTGAAGAAGGAGGACAAGGGCGGGGCCTAACCCCGGATGGGACCTTGCAAGAAGGGAGGAAGGGGTGTGAAAGCCAAAGAGAAGCTGAGAATCGTGTCGGGTGCGGTGATCCTGGTGACCCTGGGGGTGCTGGTCATGCTGAGTTCCTTCGGCATCTACAGCCTGGACAAGAGCTGGCCCCTTCTCATCATCGTCTTCGCCCTGTTCACGCTCGTCCAGAGCCCGAAGGATCTTGGCGGCTGGGTGATCGGGGCGGCGGGCGTGCTGTTCCTCTTTTTCGAGAACTGGTTCGACCAGGTGGGCAAGACGACCATGAACGTGATCCGCTCGGTGCTCCTGATCGTTGCGGCCTTCTTTCTCTGGAAGTATCTGGGCAGGGAGAAAGGCTGAATCACGTTGACGGGCGCCGGGGGACGGAAGAAACCGCTGCTGGTCCTGACGGACTTCGACGGCACGCTGAGCCTCACCGACGTGGGCTACGAGGTCTTGCTGCAGTTCAGCGGCCGGGGCTGGGACGAGATCGACCGGGATTACTGCGAGGGCCGGATCGGGTCCATGGAGGCCTACGGCCGCATCTGCGCCATCCTGGGGGGAACCCGGGAGGAGATGCTGCGGTTCGTGGCGGCAAACGCCGTCATCGACCCCCATTTTGCGGAATTCTACGCCTTCTGCCGGGATCGGGGCATCGATGTCCGGGTCGTGTCCGACGGCCTGGATTTCTACATCGATTACATCCTGCGGCGGCACGGGCTTTCCGAGATTCCCGTCTATTCCAACGTGATGCGCTTCCGTGACGGGAAGCCCCGCTCCATCGAATTCCCCCATGCCGGTGCGGACTGCAAAAAGTGCGGGACCTGCAAGAGCAACATCCTCGAGTCCTGCCAGGCCGCCTACGGCACGATTGTCTACGTCGGCGACGGGTACTCCGACCTGTGCCCCGCCGCCAGGGCGGACCTCGTCTTCGCCAAGGGGATTCTCTGGACGCGGCTGGCGGCGGGCGAGCGCAGGGGCGTCCGCAAGTACCGGAGCTTCAGGGATGTGAAAGATTTCCTGTCGAAAAACGGGTTTCCCCCGGCTCGCTGACCGGCGGGGATCCTCAAGGGGATGGGAGAGGGGCCGCGCCGTCGCCACGATCGAGGACCTGCCCGGTGTCGAGTCGTTCGACGGGGCAGGTCTTTTTCATGCCGGGGGCCGTTCGCCCGCGATGCGGAGGCGTCCTCAGGGCTTCGGGTCTGCTTCCCCGAGGGCAGGGGCATCGCCGCCGTCGACCCAGGAGCCCAGCAGGGTGAAGGTCACGGCGAGCACCACGGGGCCGATGAACAGGCCGATCACGCCGGCGAAGATCAGCAGAAGCGGAAGGTCGGCCCCTTTCCGGATCAGGACGGGACGCAGGAAATTGTCCAGGGCGCCGACCGGGATGCTCCAGGCGATGAGCAGCGTTCCCCAGAGGTTCTGACCGCTCCAGAAGAGCCAGATCGCCGCCGGGATCAGGACGAGCATCGGGCCCAGCTGGGCGATGCAGAGCACGAACATCACGGCCGTCAGGGCCATGGCGGCGGGTACGCCGGCCACGGCGAGGCCGATTCCGCCGAGGGCGGACTGGACGAGGGCGGTCAGGCCGACCCCGAGCGCCACCCCCCGGATCGCCTTGCCGGCCAGGACGGTCACATCGTCGCCCCTCTGCCCGGCAAGACGGCGGGCGAATCGCCGCACCGCCCCCGCCGCGGTCTCACCGCCGGCGTAGAGGATCGCGGCGATCACGACGGTGAGGAGAAACTGGACGAGCATCGCCCCCATGCTGCCCGCGCGATCGGCGAACCAGCTGACGATCCTCCCGGCATAGGGACTCAAACGGGCCGCGTGGCCATCACGGCCCGCGGAGGAAAGCTCGTTCCACGCCTCCGTCATGCGGGGACCGGCCAGGGGGATCCCCGTCACCCAGTCGGGCATCGGGGGCAGGCCTTCCCTTTCGAGGGTCTGCACGAGGAGCTTCACCCGCTCGACGTTCTCCAAGAGGGTCGAGACGGCCAGGAGGACCGGGGCAATCAGCAGCGCGAGCAGTCCCAGCGTCATGACCGCCACGGCAAGGCCCCGCCGGCCGCCCAGTGGCGACTGGATGCGCACCAGCAGAGGCCAGGTGGCCACGACGATGATGGCGGCCCATACCAGGGAGGGGAGGAACGGCTTCAGGATCCAGAAGTTGGCCGCGATGAGCACCCCGATGAAGAGCACCGCCAGCGTCGTGCGGGTCAGATCCTTCGATAGGGGGTGAGTGGACATGCGAATCCTCCTTCCCTGCGGGGTGTCCGCAGCAGGCGTCACGGGCGTGACTGCAGCGGCCGACACGACCTGCCGGCGATGGAGACCGAATAGGCCACTCGGCGGAAAATTACCCTCCCTGTCAAGCGTGAAGTCTTGCGGCCGGCGGGGCGGCAAGACAGCAATATTCCGCAATCCCACGGATGAAAAGTCGACGGGCTGCTGCCCGAAGCCGTTTGACCAGGATTCTTCCCGCGAATAGACGGTTTTGGACCGCTCTGGCGCTCGCGGCACTGCAGGCGCAAAAACTCGCCCTTCGGGCTCAGACAGATTGCGTTGCGGACGTTTCGCTTCGCGCAGAGCGGTTACCCAACACACGCCTGCCTTCGCTATCCGGAATTCTGCCCGGCCGCCTGCGCATCAAAATCGATTTGGGCAACAGCCCGTTGACTCGACGGCGCAGGTGTGCTTTATTTGCCTATCTGACGCGAGCCTCCCGAGAGGCCGTTTTTTTATTGGGCGGTTATGAGAAAAGGCATCCTTGCCGACGTTCTGCTCCCCCTGGTTGCCGCCGCGGCGGTCACCGTCGCCCTGAGTGCGTCGGGAGCCGATCTCGTGATCGCGTCCTTCTTTTATGAGCCGGGGGCGGGTTGGCCGCACGGCCGAAGCGAGCCCTGGCTATTTCTCTACCGCTATGGCAACATCCCCTCCCTGGCACTCGGGGCCATCGGCCTGGCGGTCTTCCTGCTGAGCTTCTTCGTCGAGCGGTTTCGCCCGGAGAGGGCGGCGGCCCTTTTCGTCGCGGCCTTTCTGGCCCTGGGGCCGGGACTTGTCGTGAACACGGTGCTCAAGGACAACTGGGGGCGTCCGAGGCCGGCGGAGATTGTCCAGTTCGGGGGGACGGAAACCTATCGCCCGGCCTGGAGTCCGGGGGAACCGAAGCAGGGGCGCTCCTTTCCATCGGGGCACGCGGCCATCGGGTTTTTCCTCATGGCGCCTTTTTTCGTTCTGAGACGCAGGGCGCCCGGATTGGCCAGGAAGGCGCTGGCGGCGGGCATTCTGTACGGCACGATGATGGGCCTGGCCCGGATGATTCAGGGCGGTCATTACCTGACCGACGTGATCTGGTCGGGCGTGCTGGTCTACATCACGGGGCTCGTCTTGTATTACCTCTTCCGGCTCGATCGGGCGGGGTCAGCGGCGAGCTCGAAGGCCCTGTGACGACAGGGACGGGGTTCGGACGGGGCCGGCGATGCCCATCGGGCCGCGGCAATGGGCAGGGAAGCATACACGGAAATGGACGTCGGATTACAGAGAAAAATCGACCAGGCCGTCGGACCGCTGATCTGCCGGGCCCTCTCGATCTTCAGGGGAACTCGGCCCCCCGCGGCCGTGCCGGAGAGGATTCTCATCATCCTGCTGTCCGAGATGGGCAGCCTCGTGCTCGGCTCCTCCATGTTCCGGCGGCTTCGGGAGAAATACCCGCATGCCTCGATCCACGCCCTGGTCTTCGAGAAGAACCGGGAGATCCTCGATCTCCTGGACGTCATCCCGCCGGAAAACGTCATGACGCTCTGCGACCGCTCCCTGGGGGGGCTCGCAGGGGACAGCCTGGCGGCGATCCGGAAAATGCGCAACCTGCGCTTCGATGTCGTCATCGACTGCGAGCTCTTTGCCCGCGTGAGCGGCATCTTCTCCTGGTTCTCCGGCGCCCCCGTCCGGGTCGGTTTCCACCGCCATACCATGGAGGGGCTCTACCGGGGGGATTTCATCAACCGACCCGTCCTCTACAACCCCTATCGCCACATCAGCGATCAGTTCCTGGCCCTCGTCGATGCCATCGAATCGTCGACGGTTCCCAAGAACAAGTTCGAGGCCTACGACGGTGTCCCGAAGGAAGCCCCGGCGATGCGCCTGCGCGAGGGCGAGCAGCAGGAGACGGAGAAACGGCTGTACGGTGATTTCCCCGCCATCCGGGGAAGGAAACTGGTGCTGCTGTATCCCAGCGGGGGGATCCTGCCCATCCGGGCCTGGCCGCTCGAGTCGTTCTGCGCGACGGCGGGGTCGCTCGTCGAGCGCGGGTTCGCCGTGGCCGTCATCGGGATGCCCGAGGACAAGTCCCTGGCCCGGACCATCCAGGAGCACTGCAGAAGCCCTCTGTGCGTCGATCTGACGGGATACACGAAGTCCATCCGGGATCTCCTGGTCATTTTCCACTTCGCGTCGCTGCTCATCACCAACGACGGCGGACCGGGTCAGTTCGCCGTCATGACGCCGATCCGCTCGATTCTCCTGTTCGGTCCCGAGACACCGGCCCTGTACGGCCCCAACAGCCCGCGCGCGAAGGTGTTCTTCAGCGGGATCGCCTGCTCTCCCTGCCTGACGGCCTACAACCACCGCAACTCCCCCTGCGACGGGGACAACCGGTGCCTTAAGGTCATCACGCCGGAAGCCGTGCTGGCCTGCGCGCTGGAGATGCTGGGGAAGGAAGCGGTCCGATGAGCGGCCTGCTACGGTTCAAGCAGGCCGTCAAGGACGCCGTTTCCAGGCTGCCCGGCGGGGAATGGCTTGTGAGGCAGCGTTTCGCGAAGTTCGGCGCCGTCGGGTTCGCGGGCACCGTTGTCAATATCGCGGTTCTCAGTTTCTCCAACAGGTTCGTGTATCAGGGCATCGCTTCCCCGTACATCCGGGAAAATCTTGCACTCCTGACGGGCATCTTCATCGCCACGGTGCACAACTTCCTGTGGAACCGGGCGTGGACGTGGGGCGACCGCAAGGTTCACGGCCGGGCATCCGTCTTCGTCCAGTTTCTCCAGTACTGCACGTCCTGCTCGCTTGCCATCGCGCTGCAGATCCTCTTCACGAACATCCTGAAGCAGTACGTGCTCCTGGAACTGGCCAATCTCTTCGCCATCGGGATCTCGGCGGTCCTGAATTACCTGATCAACCACGTCTGGACGTTCCGCGTGAAGAAGCAGCATCCCGAGGGAAAACGCTGAACCCTGTTCCTTGCCCTTTCCAATCTTTTCTGCACTACCGATCAACCTGTTCCTCAAGTTTCAGCATTCCCGGCACCCTGGTGCGAGGAATGTTGATTTTGTTTTCCGATTCAGCGCTTCCTTGCTTCCTCGCTTCCTCGCTTCCCAACCTCCGTCCTTTTGAGGGTGCCAGCTTCCCGTAAACCCACGCCCGATGAAGAGCTTCACGCTGAGCCCGTCGATTTTCTCCCCGCGATACAGGCAGTCGTGGGCCTCCGCGGGCTCGATGGCGTCGAAGTACCCCTCGTATCGCTTCAGGCCCGCCTCGTTTGCCCCGTGAAGCACGAGGATGGCGTCCTTTCCCTGGAAAGCCGACAGGTCCCCCAGGAAGACATAGCGCTCGGGCTGAAAGAGGTCGAGTCCCGTGAGGCGGGCCCCGCTGTAGAAGACGGCTTCGGCCGCCGTGGTCCCCTTGTCCGATATGAGGATGTAGCCGCGCCCGGCGGGATGCTCCGCGAGGATGCGGCTGACCCGGCTGCCCAGTTCGCGCCATCCGTGGAACTGCCTGACCTGGTCCTTCTGGGGGGCAATGGGCAGGAAGGGCCTGGTCAGATGGGCCTGGATCGCAAGACCGGCCGCAAGGCCCAGGGCGAGGCCGCAGGCAATCAGGCGACGGTGGAGGGGCTTCGATGCATAGACGTCCCGAAAAACGGCGAACGCGAGGATGAAGCCGGCGATGTAGGCCGGCGCGGGCCAGTTCGCCTCGGCGACCTTGCCCATGGCCGTGGAGAGACCGAAGAAGAAAAGAACGGGCCAGGACAGCAGGAGGAGGTAGAGATACGCCGGGTGTTCCTTTACGAGGCAGAACCGCAGCGCCTTTACGCTGTAGGCGACAAAGGCGAGGAACAGGATCGGGGTGACGACGCCGGCCTGGCCGCCGACATATTCCAGGAGTTTCAGCGCGACGGCCTTCTGCTTCGGCGAGAAACCCTGGCGGAGCTGGTAGCTGAAGGAGAGCCAGTCGTGCTGCCAGTTCCAGTACAGGACGGGCGTGAACAGGACGAGGGCAAGCGCAAGGGCGAGCCAGGGTTCCTTCCGCAGCAGCCTCGACCGCAGGGACGGGCAGAACAGGAGAAACCCGAAGGTGCAGGGGACGAGCAGGATCATGGTGTACTTGCTCAGGAGGCCCAATCCAAGGGCCGCCCCCCAGCCATACCACCACCGGGCGGGGCCGCCCGCAACGACCCGGCTTCCGCACCACACGGCGGCGGCCCAGAAGAAGAGCATGGGCGTGTCCGGTGTCTGGACGATGCAGCCCGCGGGGAAGAGCAACGTCGCGTTGAAGGCGAGAAGAACGTCGCCGGAGAGTCCGCGAAGGGCCGGAAAGAGCGTACGGGTGGTGTCCCAGAGGAAGAACAGGGCCGCGGCGGAGAGGAGAAAGCCGCCGAGGCGCACGAAGAGCTCCGTGTTGCCGCCCAGCGCCGTGCCGAGCGCCATCACCCAGGCGACCATGGGCGGGTGATCGGCGTAGGAAAGCGAGGGGTGCCGGCCCCAGTACCAGTAGTAGGCCTCGTCGGGGGCGAGCTGGATCGTGTGGATCGTAAGCAGCCGGATGGCGAAGAGGGCGGCGATGAAGGAGAGTATCCGTTTATCGCGGGGCGTGATCACCATGGACCCAATCCCGATCGTCCGATCCCGCCGCCGGGGCGGGACGCGTCGCGTCGGCATGGCGCCGGTCCGGGCCGAGGCCCCGTCGCCGAGGCGGTCGCGTCGCTCCGCCTCCTGCACGCCGTTGCCCCGTCGACACACAGCAGCGCGGCTCGGGCGGGATGCGGCACCGGGGGCCCCACGGCCGGATCGCGGGATCCCCCCGATGGCGTTAACGCTTCTTGTGACGGTTGGCCTTCAGGCGCTTGCGGTACTTGTGCTTGCTGATCTTTTTCCTTCTTTTCTTGACGACACTGCCCATCTTTCACCTCGCGAGAGTTATCCTGCCGATTTCGAAGCGTCACTTATTCTCACATTCTTCGACAGGAATCAAGCAATTCCTTGAACCCTTTACAGCAGGCAGAGCCGGTCCGCAACGGCCAGCCCCTTCCGCGTCGGGGTTAGGGCCTCCCCATCCAGCCGGATGAGACCTTCGTCCTGCATACGGCGCAGGACGGCGCCTTCCTGCCCGAACAGGTCGAGGCCGTAGCGATCCCTGAAGGCCGGACCGTCGATCCCCCGCCTTGTCCGGAAGCCGAAGTAGAGGGCCTCCGTGCGCAGTTGCTCCCGCGAGAGCTCCTCCTGCCCCCCGAGCGGGGTTCGACCCTGACGGATGTCCCGGATGTAGCGCTCCACCGATCGGTGATTCCACCAGCGCCGGGTTGCGCGAAAGGAGTGCGCCGCCGGGCCCAGTCCGAGGTACGGTGCATGATCCCAGTACTTGTGGTTGTGGCGGGAAATGCGTGCCTCGCCGCGCGCGAAGTTGGACACTTCGTAATGGAGGTAACCGTGCGCCTCGAGGAAGATCGACGTCGCCGAAAAAAACCGGTATGCCTCCTCTTCCGCCGGAAGGGGAGGGGCCTGTCCTTCCCGGACCCTGCGGTGCAGGGGGGTGCCCCGCTCGAGGGTCAGCTCGTAGCAAGAAAGGTGCTCGGGTTCGAAGCCCAGAGCGGTCTCCAGGGTCTGCCGCCACAACCCATGGGACTGGCCGGGCACCCCGTAGATGAGATCGACGGAGAGGTTGTCGAAGCCGGCCCTGCGCGCGGCGGCCAGCGCCTCGCGCCCTTCGCGCCCGCCGTGGCGCCTCCCGAGGGCGGCCAGGAGCCCGTCATCGAAGGACTGCACCCCGATGCTCACCCGGTTGAAGCCGGCTTCGCGCAGTCGCGACAGGGTGTCCGTGTCGACATCCCCGGGGTTGACCTCCACCGTCGTCTCCGCCCCGGGGACGACGGGGAAAGCGGACCGTAGTTGCCGAAGCATCTCCGCCAGGCGCTCTGCGGGAAGGCACGATGGGGTCCCGCCGCCGACATAGACCGTGTCGAAGCCCGGGGCAAACCCCCGGTACATCCCCATCTCCAGCGACAGGGCCTCGAGCCAGGCATCGACCGCGCCGTGATCCGTGATCGAGTAGAAATCGCAGTAGGCGCACCTGGAGCGGCAGAAGGGGACGTGGATGTATAGCCCTGCGTATGCCTTCGAGTGGTCATGTATGCTGCTCGCGGCCTTCATATTCCTCTCTGACGTCTATGAGGGTGAGAGGGTAAGAGGGTGAGAGGGTAAGAAAGCAGGACTGACCACAGGTACCAAAATTCTTTTTCTCACCTTCTCACGTTCCCTCCTTCTTACCTTCTAATCATTGTCCGACTGCAGGACCGCCAGGAAGGCGCTCTGGGGAATGCTTACGGTGCCCACCATCTTCATGCGCTTCTTGCCCTTCTTCTGCTTCTCCAGGAGCTTGCGCTTGCGGGTGATGTCGCCGCCGTAGCACTTGGCCGTCACGTCCTTTCGGAAGGGGTTGATCGTGGATCGGGAGATGATCTCGCCCCCGATCGCCCCCTGGATCGCGATCTTGAACTGCTGGCGCGGGATCTCCTCCTTGAGCTTCTCGCAGGCGTGGACACCCCGCTGGCGGGCGTTGTCGCGGTGGACGATCTGCGAAAGGGCGTCCACCTTCTCCCCGTTGACGAGGATGTCGAGCAGGACGAGCTTGCCCTCGCGGTAGTCGATCAGGTCGTAGTCGAAGGAACCGTAGCCCTGGGTCACCGTCTTGAAGCGGTCGTAGAAGTCGAAGAGCACCTCGGCGAGCGGCATCTCGTAGATGAGCTCCACCCGGCCGGGGCTCAGGTAGTTCATCGTCGAGTGGGCGCCCCGCTTCTCCGTGCAGAGCTTCATGACGGCCCCGAGGTATTTCTCGGGCATGATCATGGTGGCCCGGATGAAGGGCTCCTCGGCCTTCTCGATCGAGGCGGGGTCCGGGTAGTTCGAGGGGTTGTCCACCAAAACGACGCTGCCGTCCTTGAGGGTGAAGCGGTAGCGGACGCTCGGCACGGAGAGGATGATGGACTGGTCGAACTCCCGCTCGAGCCTCTCCTGGACGATCTCCAGGTGCAGCAGCCCGAGGAATCCGCAGCGGAACCCCAGCCCCAGGGCGGCGGAGGAGTCCTTCGTGTACACGAGGGCGGCGTCGTTGAGCTTGTACTTTTCCAGTGCGACCGCGAGGTCCTCGTAGTCCTCCGAGGAGATCGGGTAGATGGACGAGAAGACGACGGGCTTGATCTCCTTGAAGCCCGGCAGGGCCTTCTCGACGGGCCGGTCGTCCCCCGTGATCGTGTCGCCGATCCGGACGTCGGCGACGGTCTTGACGCCGGCGATGATGTACCCCACCTCGCCCGCGGAGAGCGCATCCTTCCTGGTCCGGGCCAGGGCGAAGCGGCCCACCTCCTCGACCTTGTAGGTGGTGCCCGTGGACATGAAGCGGATGATGTCGCCCGGCTTCACCGTGCCGTCGAAGACCCGGCAGTGGATGATGGTGCCCCGGAAGGCGTCGTAGTGCGCGTCGAAGATGAGCGCCGAGAGCGCTTTCCCCGGGTCGCCCGTCGGCGGCGGGACCCGCTCGACGATCGCCTCGAGGACGTCCTCGATCCCGATGCCCTGCTTGGCGGAGCACTTGATGTGGCTGAAGGGGTCGAGCCCCAGCTCGCCGTCGATCTGCTCGAGGGTCCGGTCCACGTCCGCCGTCAGCAGGTCGATCTTGTTGATCACGGGGATGACGGCCAGGTTGTGCTCCATGGCAAGGTAGAGGTTGGCGATGGTCTGGGCCTGCACGCCCTGGGAGGCGTCGATGAGCAGGAGCACCCCCTCGCAGGAGGCGAGCGACCGCGAGACCTCGTAGGTGAAGTCCACGTGGCCCGGCGTGTCGATGAGGTTCAAGATGTAGTCCTGACCGTCCTTTGCGCGGTAGGGAAGGGTGACGGCCTGGCTCTTGATCGTGATCCCCCGCTCGCGCTCGATGTCCATGTTGTCGAGGATCTGGTCACGGAAGTTTCGGTCCTCGATCATCCCCGTGTGCTGGATGAGCCGGTCGGCCAGGGTGGACTTGCCGTGGTCGATGTGGGCGATGATGCTGAAGTTGCGGATGTTTTTCATAGCGTTATCAATTCGATGGAACAGAATTCCTCTGCGAATAGGCCTTCTTCGACCGCTCTATATCTTACTCCGCTGCAGGCGCAAAAACTCGCCCTTCGGGCTCAAACTGTTTGCGGTGCGGCCGCTCCGTTTCGATAAGAGCGGTTGGCGAAAAACGCCTGACTTCGCTGACGGAATTCTCTTCCATCTCATTTTATAAAAAAATCCTCCCGTCGGGAGAGTCCCGGCGGGAGGGTTCGTTTATACATTGAAATAATTGATAAATCAACCCAGTTTTTTCATGAGGTCCTCCGAGACTTCCTTCACGCCCGGCGTGCCGTCCACCTCGATGACCTTCACGCGCTGCTTGAAGAAATTCACGGCGGCGAGCGACCCGGTCTTGGTGTCGTAGTAGATGCCATGGCGCTTGTCGATGGCGGCCTCGTCCTGGTCGTCGGCGCGGGTCTTGAGGTTCTCGGCGCCGCAGACCCGGCAGACCATCTTGCCGTTCTTCTCGGCGGGCTTGATGGCGTCGATGTAGATGTTGTTCGGGTGGTTGTTGTCGGCCGGGCAGAGCCTCCGGCCCATGATGCGCTTCTTGGCGACGTCGCGCGCCAGCAGGATCTCGACGACGAAATCGAGCTTCATGTTCCGCTCCTGCAGGGCCTTCCACATGGCCTCGGCCTGGGCGAGGTTGCGGGGGAACCCGTCGAGGAGCCAGCCCTTCGCGCAGTCGGGTTCCTGCAGTCGGTTCAGGATCATGGGGATCGTGATGTCGTCGGGGACCAGGTCGCCCTTGTCGATGTAGGCCTTCGCCTTCTTGCCGAGTTCCGTCCCTTTGGCGATGTTCTCGCGGAAGATCACGCCTGTCTCGATGTGGGGAACGCCGTACTTCTTCTGGATGATGGCGCCCTGGGTCCCCTTGCCGCTGCCGTTGGGTCCGAAGATCAGGATGTTCATGTGCCTCTCGCTCCTTTCGTGATGATCGATCGACTCTCTCCCTTATTTGTTCTCGGCCACGGCTTTCACCTTGGCCGCGAGGTTGATCAGGTAAGGTCTCTCCGCCTGCTGGATGGCGCCCGTTTCCTGGTGGTCTTCCTTGAAGATCCGCTTGACGACGCTCTCCGAATCGCCGCCGGACTCGGCGAGATATTTCCGGACCCTCTCTGCGAAGGCGAAGGTGCTCTCGAGCGACGCTCTCAGATAGCCGCGGGCCTCCTGTCCGGTCAGGACGTAGTGGTGGCTCAGCATGAGGATCTCCACGTCGAGGGCCGCGAGCTTCTCGAGGGAGGCCACGTAGTCCCTGTAGCTGGCGAGGAACTCCGGGTGGATCCGGAAGTTGCGGTCGGGAACCCCCGCGGCCTCGCCGCAGATGAGGGCCTTGATACGCGGGAAGTAGAACGAGATGCCGTCCCGGGTGTGCCCCGGCGTGGCGATGACCCGGAAGCTCCAGCCGCCGCCGAGGTCTACGGTCTCGCCGTCCTCGAGGATCCGGTCCACTTCGAGGCCGTCGAAAAAGACGTTCTCGTTTCCGAAAAGCGCTTTGTGCTCCTCCTCGTAATCCCGGCTGAGGCTCTGGATCAGGTTGACGGCGTTCGGCTTCTTGAAGATTTCGGAGGCGAGCCTGCTTGCGGCCACCTTGAGACCGGGGATGTGTCGCTTGAGGTAGGGGGCCGTTCCGCTGTGGTCGAAGTGCGCGTGGGTGATGAAGACCCAGCGCAGGCGGCTCTCGTCGCCGAGGTAGCGGCGGATCTCCCGGAGGTAGGACGGCCCCATGAAGGTGATCCCCGCGTCGAAGAGCGACGGGGTTGCGGCCGTCACAAGCCAGGCGGGCAGATCGATGTCCGCCAGCGCATAGAGACCCTCGACGATTTTGCCGGCCTTCCGGATGATCATGGCCCCCCTCGCACCCCCTCGAAACCGGTCGGCATGTTAGAAGAAGGGCTTTGAAATGTCAAGCAGTTTCGGGACTCTCGAATTGCCTCACAATAAATGTTACCGGGGGTGCGGATGCACAAGGGTCGTTGACTCATAATTCATGTTACCGGGAGAGAGACCTTCTCCAGGAGCCGTGACGATGAGTCCGCGAACCAAACGGGAGTACCTCGAAGCCGTCCACCGTCGATACAAGAATGCCACCCGGGACCAGAAGAGCCTCATCCTCGATGAGTACTGCGCCACCGCGGGGTGCCATCGCAAGCATGCCATCCGGCAGCTCAATGGCTTTAAGCGATTCACCGCACCCAAACCCAGGAAGCGGGGGCGAAAGCCGCTCTACGACCGCGAGGCCATCCTCAAACCGCTGAAAAAGATCTGGCTGACGGCCAATCTGCCCTGCTCCAAGCGTCTCAAGCCCATCGTACCGCTATGGCTGCCGGGCTACGAGGCCTCCTTCGGGCCCCTGAGCCCGGAGGTCAGGGCAGCCCTGCTGCGGATCTCGGCCGCCACTCTGGACCGCCTCCTCCAACCCACCCGAAAACAGATGGAACATCGGGGACGGGCCACCACCAAGCCCGGGGCCCTGCTGCGCAACCAGATCCCCCTGGGAACCAACCAGTGGGACCAAACCCAGCCGGGCTTCCTGGAGGCCGACACCGTCGCCCACTGCGGTGCCTCCATGGCCGGCCAGTTCGTCTACAGCCTCGACTGCGTCGACATCGCCACCGGCTGGACCGAACAGCGGGCCCTCTGGGGTCGCGGCGAGCAGGGCGTGCTGGAACAGCTCCAGGACATCGAGCAGCACCTGCCCTTTGACATCCTGGGCTTCGACTGCGACAACGGCGGCGAGTTCCTTAACCGCCACCTCGTGCGCCACTTCACCGAACGCCCCCGGCCCGTCCGGTTCACCCGCAGCCGCGCCTATCGAAAGGACGACAACGCCCACATCGAACAAAAAAACTGGACCCACATCCGCCAGTGGCTCGGCTATGAACGCTTCGATGAACCGGCTCTCGTGCCCCTGCTCAACGAGCTGTACCGCTCCGAGTGGCGGCTCTTCCACAACTTCTTCTGCCCCTCGGTGAAGCTGCTGGACAAAGAACGCATCGGCTCCAAAACCTACAAGCGTTACGACACGCCGAAAACCCCGTACCAACGGGTCATGGAGTCCGTGCACATCCCTCGGAAAACCAAACTCCAGCTCACGGCCCGGCTTCGTACCCTCAACCCCTTCGTGCTCCGGGAGGCCATGGAATGCAAACTTAAAAAAATCTTCGATCTCTGCTATAAGCGGACTCTCTCCCGTCAGCGACCTGAGCCCCCTCCTCGGTAACATTTATTTATGAGGCAACGGGCTCTCCTGTTGACGGGCGTCGAGCGGATGTGCTAGTGAGACAGGCGTAAGGCACAAGGCATAAGGCATAAGGCGAAGGGCGAAAGAATGAGAATATTGGCCTCACGCCAGGAGCCTTTTGCCTTTTTTGATGAAAGGAGAACGACATGGCGGTATCGAAAAAGATCGAGGGGATGATCACCCAGTCCTCGTGGATCCGGAAGATGTTCGAGGACGGCATCCGGCTCAAGCAGCAGTTCGGAGCCGAAAATGTCTTCGATTTCAGCCTGGGAAACCCGAACGTGCCGCCGCCGCCCGAGCTGAAAAAGGCGATTCTCGAAGTGGCAAGGGACGAGAGGCCGGGGGTCCACGGGTACATGCCCAACGCGGGGTTCCCCGAGACCCGTGCCGCCGTTGCGTCGAAGCTGACCCGCGACCACGGGGTGGCCCTCTTGGCCGATCACGTCATCATGACCTGCGGGGCCGCGGGGGCCCTGAACGTCATCCTGAAGACCATCCTCGACCCCGGCGACGAGGTGATCATCCCTGCGCCGTTTTTCGTCGAGTACCTGTCCTACGTGGACCACCACGGCGGGGTCGTCAAACGGGTCAAGTCGAAGGGGGACTTCTCGCTGGATCTCTGGGCCATCGAGGAGGCCGTCACGGAGAAGACGAAGGCCGTCCTCATCAACACGCCCAACAACCCCACGGGGCGGGTCTACGACGAAGCCTCCATACGCGCCCTGGCCTCTCTGCTGGAGGACAAGGGGCAGAAAATCGGCCACGCGATCCACCTCATCTCCGACGAGCCCTATGACAAGATCGTCTACGACGGCGTGAAGGTCCCGAGCCTGCTGAAGGCCTACCGGCACAGCCTGATCGCGAACTCCTTCTCGAAAACGCTCTCCATCCCCGGCGAGCGCATCGGCTTCATCGCCGTGAACCCGGCGATCGACAGCCTCGAGCTGCTTCTGGGCGGTCTCGTCATGTGCAACCGCACGCTGGGGTTCGTCAACGCGCCGGCCTTCATCCAGAGGGTCCTGCCGAAAGTGTTGAATGTCGGGGTGAACGCGGCGGAGTACCAGCGGAAGCGGGATCTTCTCTGCGACGGCCTCGCCGCCTGCGGCTACGAGTTCACGAAACCCGAAGGGGCCTTCTATCTCTTCCCGAAATCGCCCGTGGCCGACGACGTGGAGTTCGTCCGGGCCCTGCAGAAGAAAAACATCCTCACCGTGCCGGGAAGCGGCTTCGGCGCGCCGGGCTACTTCCGGATCGCCTATTGCGTCGAGGATGCGACGATCGTCAACGCCATGCAGGGCTTCGGCGAGGTCATCCGGGCCATGCGAAAGTAGGCCTGCAGCGGGGCCCCAGGGAAGGCATAGAGGCATGGACAGGAAGCTCATCGAGCAGTTCCGTTACTTTCTGAAAGACAGCATCCGCAAGAAGATCGACTTTGCGTTGACCGACCAGAACCGGGGTGTAGCCCCGCCTCCGATCGAGAAACCGTTCCCGGCGGACGGGGTGCGGATCGATCTGGCCAAGTACGGCCAGTGGCGGGACATCCCGGGCGTCGATTTGGCGAAGGCCATCCGGAACCGCAAGAGCCGGCGCGTCTATACCCGACAGGAGCTGTCCCTGGACGAGCTGAGCTTCCTGCTGTGGGCGACGCAGGGGATTCGGACGAAGATCGACGAGGGCCACGCCTACCGGACGGTGCCCTCTGCAGGGTGCCGTCACGCCCTCGAGACCTACCTGTGCGCGGTACGCGTGAAGGGCCTTCTGGCGGGGACCTACCGGTATCTTCCCGTGGAGCACCAGCTGCTGCTGGAGCGTGCCGACGAGAACATCGGCGCGAAGGTGGTGGAAGCGATCTTCGGCCAGCCCTACCCGGCACAGTCGGCGGTGACCTTCGTCTGGACGGCCGTACCCTACCGCATGGAGTGGCGCTACAGCCTGGCTGCCGCCAAGGTCATTGCCCTGGATGCCGGGCACGTCTGCCAGAATCTCTACCTCGCTTGCGAGGCCATCGGGGCGGGGACCTGCGCCGTGGCCGCCTACGACCAGGAGGCCATGGACCGCCTCCTGCGGGTGGACGGCAGGGAGGAGTTCACGATCTACCTGGCCTCCGTCGGCAAGCGACGATCGTAAGAGGCTGTCAAAGGTTTCAACATTCGCACTGCCCGTCGCAGGTCTGTCCGCATCCGGTACGGGAAGAGCGGAAGAGCAGAAGTTAGGAGGAGCGGATCTATACGGATGAGAGAACCCATGTCCGTGCTTCCGCTCTTCATCACTTCCGGGCTTCGCTGTCGCATCGAGGCGGCCCTTCGCTGACGACGTCCCGCGGCATCGCTGACGACTGATCTCAGACGGACTGGGCCGGTCGTTTCACCTTTTTCCCCAGGAAGTTCTCCACCACACCGCGGTACTTCTCGTGGATCATGTTGCGGTCGAAGGCCCGGAACTCCTCGAGCATCCGATCCTGCTCGGCCTGTGTAAGGTATTCCAGGCAGGGGAAGAAGAACCGCTTGTCCTCCTTCTCGATGTGCCTGGGGTAGAAATCGACGAGTGCCTTGAGCTCCCGGGCGATGTGGGGCAGCGCCTCGGTGTAGCCGTTGACGTGGAGGTCCTTCGCCTCGACGAGTTTGCGCACCAGCTCGCGGCCGTGGACGTGCTCGCGGATCAGCTCCTCCATGACGGCCCGGTGTTCCGGGGACATCTTCTTTCCCGCGAGATCGCGGAACAGGATCTCTTCCTCCTTGCCGTGGTGGGTCCGGTCGGCGTAGGTCCGGAAGAAATCGACGGCCTGATCGATGAGGATCACGTTGACCGTCTTGCGGCTCGTGATGCGGTCGATCTCCCCGCGCAGCAGATCCACCATTTGCTCGATCAGCCGATGCTCCCACATCAGGGGTCCGATGGGTTTCATGAAAACCTCCTATAGGATGGTCTGTCCGATCTTGTCGGTCTGTTCCGTCTATTCGGTCAGAATCAAGAAAAGGTCTGCACTCAGGCGAAGCGAGGTGATGGCGAGCGGTTGGATGTGATGGAAGTGTAGCACGTCGGCAGGTGAATGTGAAGTATTGCTGAGAGACGGCCGAAGTAAACGATTCAATTCGTCTTCGCCTGAACCCTGGACCCTGACAATCAGCCGCCCAGGTAGAGTTTTTTCACTTCCTCGTTGTCCAGAAGCCCGGCGCCCGTGTCCTCGATACGCGTCTGTCCCAGGTCCAGAACGTAGCCGCGGTGGGCGATCGAGAGGGCTTTGCGGGCGTTCTGCTCGACGATCGCGAAGGTGGTGCCCCGACGGTTGATCTCCGTGATCTTTTCGTAGACCTCGTCGATCATTCTCGGGGAGAGGCCGATGGAGGGCTCGTCCATGAGGATGAGACCGGGCTTGACCATGTCGGCCCGGGCGAGCGAGAGGATCTGTTTTTCGCCGCCGGAGAGGTTTCCGGCACGCTCGCGGATCTTGTCCTTCAGGAGGGGGTAGGCCTCGACGGCCTCCTCGATGGCGAGCCGGACGGCCTTTGCATCGTTGAGGACGGTGCCGCCCATCTCGAGGTTCTCCCGGACCGTCAGCGACGGGAAGACATTGCGGCCCTGGGGGATGAAGGCGATCCCGAGGGGCACCTTCTGCTCCGGATCGAGACGGGTGATGTCCGCTCCGTCGAAACGCACCGTGCCCCTCGTCGGCTTGATGAGGCCGAAGACGGTCTTGAGCAGGGTCGACTTTCCGGAGCCGTTGGGCCCGATGATGCAGACGATCTCGCCCGCCGTCGCCCGGATGGATGCCCCGTGCAGGACCTCGATCTTGCCGTAGCCGGCGTAGATGTCCGTCGCTTCCAGTCTCAACATCCCAAATAGGCCTCGATCACGCGGGGGTCTCTCTGGATCTCCTCCGGCCGCCCCTCGGCGATCTTCTCGCCGCGGTCGAGGACGAAGACCTTCTCGCAGACCTCGATGACCACGTCCATGTTGTGCTCGATGATGAAGAAGACCTGGCCCCGCTCGCGCATCTTGAGAATCATCTCGATCATCGTCCGGATGAGCGTCGGATTGATCCCCGCCGTCGGTTCGTCCAGGAGGATCATCTTCGGACGGGCCATGATCGCCCTTCCCAGCTCCAGGAGCTTCTGCTGTCCGTAGGAGAGGTTCTCGGCGAACTGGTCGTGCAGCTTCGTCAGGCCGAGCAGGTCGAGCAGATCGAGGGCCCGTTCGCGGTTTTCCGCTTCCTCGTTCCGTATTGTCGGCAGCCTCAAGCACAGCGAAAGAAGTCGCTCCCCCGTCTGCCCCTGGGGGGCCAGGAGCATGTTTTCCAGCACCGTCATCCGGGGGAAGACCCTGGAGAGCTGGAAGGTCCGGATGAGGCCCAGCTGTGCCATATCGTGGGGCAGGCGCCCGTCGATCCGGTTGCCGAGGAAACGGATCTCGCCGCTGTCGGGCCGGAGGAGACCCGTGATCAGATTGAACAGGGTGGTCTTGCCGCTGCCGTTGGGGCCGATGAGCCCCGTGATGCCGAGGCCCTCGAGGCTGATCGAGCAGTCCGAGACGGCGCGCGTGCCGCCGAAGGTCTTGGTCACGTTGCGGATGTCAATCACCGCGCCGTCCCCCCTTTTCACGGACGATGCCCTCGGGACGGAAGACCATGAAGACGACGAGCAGCAGACCGAAGACCATCTGCTGCAGGGGGCCCAGCAACCGCGTCCACTCGGGCGGCAGGCGCAGGAACCGCACCGACTCCTGGAAGAAGATCAGGACCACGGCGCCCACCACGGGCCCGTGGAAGGTCCCCTTGCCGCCCATGACGACGATGAGCAGCACGAGGATCGTCTCGGTGAGGGTGAAATCGCCCGGGCTGATGAAGGTGGCGTAATGGGCCCAGAGCACGCCTGCGAGGCCCGCGAAGACGGAGCCGATGACGAAGGACTTGATCTTGAATCGGAAGGCGTTTTTCCCGAGGATCTCCGCAGCCGTCTCGTCGTCGCGCACGGCCTTCAGGGCTCGGCCGAAGGGGCTCAGGACGATGAAGGCCAGCACGGCGAAGGTCGCCAGCGCCATGCCCACCGAGAGGGCCAGGTAGGCCGGCAGGGTGTCGAAGTGAAGGCCGAAGAGCTCGGGGCGCGGGATGCCGGGAAGCCCCATGGGCCCCTTGGTGAGCCAGACCTCGTTGTTGACGACCATCCGGAGGATCTCGCCGAAGCCCAGGGTCGCGATCCCGAAGTAATCCCCCTGGAGCTTGAGGGCCGGGATGCTGAGCAGATACCCGCAGAGGCCCGCCGCGGCGAGGCCGGCGGCCAGGCCCAGGCCAAAGGGGGCTCCGGCGAGGGTCAGCAGGGCCGACGTATAGGCCCCGATGGCGAAGAAGGCCACGTGGCCGAAGTTGAAGAGGCCCGTGTACCCGATCTCCACGTTGAGGCTCAACGCGAAGACGGCGTAGATGGCGATGACGATGGCGAGGTGCAGAAGAAGGTCCACCTCAGTCGCTCCTTTCCCCGGTGATGACGTAGGGGCGGGCCAGCAGGATGATCACCATGATGACGAAGGCGATGGCGTCCTTGTAGCCCGGGGAGACGAACAGCACGCCCAGGTTTTCCGCCAGCCCGATGAGAAGCCCGCCCAGCAGCGCGCCCCAGAGGTTCCCCACGCCGCCGATCAGGGTTGCCGCGAAGGCCTTGATCAGGTTGATGACGCCCATCTCGGGGGAGAGGTTCGTGTCGAGGGCAAGCAGGATGCCCCCCACGGCTGCGAGGACCGCCGAGATGACCCACGCCGCGAGGATCGCCCGCTTCGTGTCGATGCCGGAGATCCGGGCCAGGTCCAGGTTGTCCGAGAGGGCCCGCATCGACTTGCCGAGGCGCGATCGGAAGAAGAGCAGGTACACCGCGGTCACGCAGAGGATCGTCACGGCGATGATGGCGATCTGAGGCGCCGTGAGGCTGAGGCCCAGGAACCGCATGCCGGCCGTGATCTCGAGGCCGTAGGTCCTCACCTCGGCACCCCAGAAGAACTGCGCCGCGTTGCGCAGGAAGACCGAGAGCCCCATCGCCGCGATGAGCAGTGTCAGGCGGTTCGCCCTGCGGAGGGGCCGGAACACGGAGAAGTCCATCGCGACCCCCAGGCAGCCCGTCAGGGCCAGGGCGGGCAGCAGCGCGGCGTACAGCGGCAGTCCGAAGGGATCGCCCATGAACAGGAACAGGAAGTAGGCCCCCCACATGATCAGCTCCCCGTGGGCGAAGTTGACGAAGTTCAGCACGCCGTAGATCAGGGTGAGCCCCATGGCGAACAGGGCGTAGATGCAGCCCGCGAGGAGGCCGTTGAGAGCCGTCTGGAGATAGTAGCTGATGGAATCCATGCGAAAAAAAGGAGGTTCCGGCCGAAACGACGGCCGGAACCCTCCTGCGCAACCCGATGGTTGTTCGTGGCCCGGTTACTTCTTGTAGTCTTCGATCTTGCCGTCCTTGACCACCCAGATGCCGTACTCGGCGAATTTCGGGCTTCGATCGGCATCGAAGGTCTTGTCGCCCGTCACACCCTTGTAGCCCTTGGCGACCTGGGGCAGGGCCCTGCGGATGCCGTCGGCGGTGTAGCCGCCCTTTTCGATCGCCCGGGCCGTCACGTAGACCATGTCGTAGTTGTAGTCGCCGAAGATGGGGATCTTGTCGTCGCCGTACTTCTTCTTGTAGGCCTCCTTGAAGGCCTGGTAGGCCTTCGTGTTCTGCGGCACCGAGGGGTAGGTGCCCATGACGCCTTCGGCGGCCTTGCCGGCCAGCTCCACCATCTTGGGGGCTCTCGCGGCGGAACCGCAGAGCCACTGTGTCTTGATGCCCATCTCGAAGGCCTGCTTGAACTGCACGGCCCCCTCGTTGATGTAGGTCAGGTTGACGATGGCCGGGGGGTTGCCCTTGCTGGCGCGCAGCAGCTCCGTGCGGTAATCCGTCTTCTTCTCGTCGTAGGCGATGAGGTCCGTCACCGTGCCGCCCATCTTCTTGTAGGAATCCACGAAGGCGTTCTTCAGACCGAGGCCCCAGTCGTTGTTCACGTACATGACAGGCACCTTCTTGTAGCCCTTGCTGACGGCCAGCTTGGCCAGGTGCGGGCCCTGCAGGGTGTCGGAGGGGAAGACCCGGAAGATGTAATCCCCTGCCTTGGTCAGACCCACGGCCGCGCCCTGGGCCGAGATCAGGACGACTTTGTTCTCCTGGGCGACGGGGGCCGTGGCCATGAAGTTGGAGCTGCCGGCGGGGCCGAAGATCACGGGGACCTTGTCCACGGTGATGAGTTTGCGTACCGCCGTGACGCAGTCCTTCGGGTTGCTCTTGTTGTCCTCGTAGACGATTTCGATCTTCTTGCCCTTGATCCCGCCCTTGGCGTTGATCTCCTCCACAGCGAGGTCGACGCACTTCTTGAACCCCTCGCCGTAGACGGCGATGCTCCCGGATAGGGCGAAGGCGGCCCCGATCTTGATGGTGTCGGCAGCCCGGGCGGACGGGGCGGACGCGAACGCGACGGCCGCGATGACGGCAACGAGCACGGCGAACTTTTTCATGACCTGACCTCCGGCGCTGAAATCTCGAATTTCTTATAGGGAAAGGCAGGCAGTGTCAACAGAAAACTGGGATCGCGCAACGGCGCATTTCCCGTGCATCGGCGGGAGCATCCGTGCTATCATCCGCCCCGCGTCGAGAAAACGAATCGAAAAGGAGGGTGCACCATGAAGACCATCGTGGCGACCGCCGCGGCGCCCGCCGCGATCGGGCCCTATGCGCAGGCCGTCAGGCACGGGGACCTGCTGTTCGTCTCGGGGACGCTCGGGATGGACCCCAAGACGGGCGAATTCGCCGGGCCGGGCATCGAGGCCCAGGCCTCGCGTGCCCTGGAAAACCTCAAGGCCATCGTCGAGGCGGCCGGCCTGAGCCTGGGGAACGTGCTGAAATCGACGGTGTTCTTGCGGGACATGAACGATTTCGCGAAATTCAACGAGATCTACGCCCGCTATTTCCCCGCCAACCCCCCGGCCCGGGAGACCGTCCAGGTCGCCCGGCTGCCGCGGGACGCCGCCATCGAGATCTCCGTGATCTGCGGGGCCTGACGTCCTGCGCGGAGAAAAGGCCCGAGCGGCTTCAAAACACGCTCGGACCCTTTCTCGCGGTCCAGGAGATTCGTGAACGACCCCCGCGGCCGGTTTATTTGAAGATCACCGAGATCTCGGCGGGGCCTTTCGGGTCGAGGCCCACGTAGCGGGCCTTGACGGCCGTGTTGGGCGCCGTGGGGGTGAGTTTCGTGATCGTGCCCAGGGACAGCAGGTCCCCTTTCTTCAGGGCGATGCCGTCGGCCCTGAGGGAATCGCGTATCCAGAGAACCACGTTCATCGGGTGGTCGAGGAGGCTCGAGCCCGGCGCTTCGATGAGCATCGAGCCCTTTTCATCGTAGATCTGGCACTTGAACGTCCTGAGCCGCTCCATCCACTCGGGCGTCGCCGCCACCGGGATGGGCTCCCCCACGATGCCGTAGCGTGCCGCCACGTTCACGGCGGCCAGCAGCGCCCCGTTGATCTTCACGTCCTTGGCGTAGACCAGATCGGGCAGCTCGATGAAGGGGATGGCCGCGTCGATCCCGGCCAGGGCCTCCATCGGGGTCTTTGCCGTATTGACCGCATCGCTGCCGACGCGCAGGATCAGGTCGCCCTCGTACAGGGGCCTCGCCCCGAAATCCGCCTCGATCGCCGTGCCGGATTTGAGGATCATCTTCTCCAGCAGCGTCCCGCGCACGGGGGCCGTCACGCCGAAGACCTTCTGGACGTTGGGGTTCGTCAGTCCCGCCTTATAGCCGACCACCCTGCCGTAGACCGGCATGACGGCGGTGATGAATTCGGCCTGGATCTTCATGGCCTGCTCGAGCGTCGGGGCCGGCTCGATGGCGGGCGCAGGCCGTTTCTTGAGGTAATAGTCGGCGAGCTTCGCGCCTTCCCCGGCGGCGGAGGCCTCGACGGTCAGGGCCAGGACAAGGAGCAGGCCCAACGCGGCTGCGCGCAACACACTCGGTCTCTTCATCGCATTTCCCTCCTGTCTGGATGTTCGGGTTTCCTGGTTCGTCGCCTGCCGGGCTTCCTCCCTCAGGGCCGATAACGGATCTCGAAATCATGGAAAGCCCCGGTATAGGGTTCCTCGACCGCCTCCACGCCTTCGACGACGGCATGGCTGGGGCCGATGCGGCACCACCCGACGACGCGGTCGACATCCTCGGGCTTTCCCTCGAACACCGCTTCGACGCGCCCGTCGGGCAGGTTCCGCACCCACCCCCTCACGCTGTTCCGGATGGCTTCGCTGCGGGTCTCGGCGCGGAAGAAAACGCCCTGCACCGTTCCGCTGATCGTGACGCGGATGCGTTTCATAAAAACAGGCTGAAGGCTGAAGGCTGAAGGCCGGATTCCTGCCTACGTCTTTTCCGCTTCTGAGATGAGCCTGAGGAACGCCTCCTCGTCGAGGATCGTCACTCCCAGTGCCTTCGCCTTGTCGTATTTCGACCCGGGGTCCTCGCCGGCGACGACATAGTCCGTCTTTTTCGACACCGACGATGCGGCCGCACCCCCGAGGGACTCCACCATTTCCTTGGCCTTCTCCCGGGTGAGGCCCTTGAGCCCTCCCGTGAAGACGAAGGTCTTTCCCCGCAGAGCACCCGCCGTCGGCCGCTTACGGGCCATGGGCTTCACGCCGGCCTCTTCCAGCTTCCGGACAAGTCGGACCTGGTGCGGGTCGCGGAAAAACCGGTAGATGCTCTCCGCGATCGTGGGACCGATCCCTTCGACCGCCGTGAGCTCCTCCTGGCTCGCCGCCTCGATCGCCGGGACGCTCCCGAACGTCTTTGCCAGGATCTTCGCCACGTATTCGCCCACGTGCCGGATGCCCAGGGCAAACAGGAACCGTTCCAGCGGCGGGCGCTTGGAGCCTGCGATCGCGGCGATCAGGTTCTCCGCCGACTTGTCGGCGAAGCGCTCGAGCTCCAGCAACTGCTCCTTCGTGATGCGATAGAGGTCGGCCGCGTCGCGGATGATGCCGGCCTCCAGCAGGCGGCTGACGATCTTGTCGCCGATCCCCTCGATATCCATGCCGTTGCGGGAGACGAAGTGCTTGATCCTCTCCCGCAGCTGGGCGCCGCAGTCGGGGTTGACGCAGCGGTAGGCGACCTCGCCCTCGGGCCGGACGACGGGGGAATCGCAGAAGGGGCATCGCTCCGGCATCCGGAAGGGTTTCTCGCGCCCCGTGCGCTTCGACTCGATGACCTTCACCACCTCGGGGATGACGTCGCCGGCACGCTGGACGATGACGGTGTCCCCCACGTGGACGCCTTTTTTCAGGATCTCGTCCTCGTTGTGGAGCGTGGCGTGGGTGACGGTCACCCCGCCGACCTGCACGGGCTTCATGACCGCCACGGGCGTGAGGACCCCGGTGCGCCCGATGCCGAGGATGATGTCCTCGATGACCGTCGCGGCCTGGGTGGGGGCGAACTTGACCGCCACGGCCCAGCGGGGACTCCGGGAGACCATGCCCAGCTGATCCTGGAGCGACAGGGAATTGACCTTGACGACGATCCCGTCGATCTCGTACGGGAGCCTGTCCCGGATGGTCTCGATGTGGCGCCGGTAGGCGATGCAGTCCTCGATGGTACGGGCGAGCCGGACGTTCGGGTTCGTGGGGAATCCCCACTCGCGGAGCGCCTGCAGGATGTCCCAATGGCTCCGGAAGCTCTCGCCCTCGACAAGGCCCGTGCCGTAGCAGAAGATGCCGAGAGGACGACGGGCCGTGATGCGGGGGTCGAGCTGCCGCAGGGACCCCGCCGCGGCGTTTCGAGGGTTGGCAAAGGCGTTCTCCCCCTGGGAGAGCCTGCGCTCGTTGAGCCTCCGGAAGGCCTCCTTCTCGAGGTAGACCTCCCCGCGGATCTCGATCCGCGCCGGGAAACGGCGGCCCGGCACGGGGGTCATCTGCAGGGGCAGGGTGCGGATCGTCCGGAGGTTCTGGGTCACATCCTCCCCGGTCATCCCGTCGCCGCGCGTGGAGCCGACGGCCAGTCGGCCGGTTTCGTAGACCAGGTTGACGGCGACGCCGTCGATCTTCGGTTCCGCCACGAAGTCGAGATCCGTGCGGTCTCCCAGCAGGCGCCGGAGCCGCTCGTGGAACTCGATCATCTCCTGCTCCGAGAAGGCATTGCCGAGGCTGAGCATCGGGGTGAGGTGGGTGACGGGGCGGAACTTCTCCAGCGGGGCGGCGCCCACGCGCTGGGTGGGCGACGCGGAGCGGTCGATGTCGGGGTGTTGCGCCTCGAGCTCCGCCAGCTCGCGCATGAGCCGGTCGTATTCGGCGTCCGAGATCTCGGGGTCGTCGAGCTGGTAGTAGCGGCGGTTGTGGTACTCGATGAGGTCCCGGAGTTCGCCGATGCGCTTGAGGGCCTGGGATCTGTCCATCTACTTGACGAGCTTGAGGTTGGGTTTTCCCTTCGGTGCCGGCTCGTCGGGCTTGGACTCGCCGTGCTGCCGGTGCTGCAGAATCCGCTCGTTGAAGATATGGTTCTTGACGCGCACGGAGTTGATGATGAAAAACACGATGACCGATCGCTCCCATTCCCTTGTGGGCTGGAATTTTTCCATCTTCTGCTTGTAGCGGTCCCAGAGGGCGGCCAGCGACGCCTCGTCGAGGCTCAGGATCTTCTCGGCGATCTTTTCGAGGGTGTTTTCCAGCATGCTCCGCGTCCTCTACCGGTGGCTCCGATCTTAGTCCCGCGGCCGTGAAATGTCAAACCGAAAGCGGGCGGGCTTCCCGCAGAGCCCAAAAAACACTTGTCTTTTTGCCGTCGGGCGATATAATCACCGCGTTCCGGGAGGGTCAGGTTTGAAGATCGGCGTCATCTCCGACACGCATCTTCGGGAGCCCGACGACAGGCTCCGCGCCATCATCGGAAAACACTTCTTCGACGCCGGCATGATCCTTCACGCAGGCGACCTCGTCGACCTCTCGGTGCTGGAGGCCTTCGGGGACAAGGACGTCATCGCCGTCTGCGGCAACATGGACCCCCCGCACCTCGGCGTGCATTTCCCGTTCAAGCGGGTCGTCGAAGTCGGCCGCTTCCGGATCGGTCTCATCCACGGGTGGGGCTCTCCCGTCGGCCTCGAGGAGAGGCTCCGGGGGGAGTTCGAAAACGTCGATTGCATCGTCTACGGCCACAGCCACTGCCCGGCGAACCACGTCCGGCAGGGGGTTCTTTTTTTCAACCCCGGCTCGGCCTGCGACCGGCGTCACGCCAGTCACCCATCCATCGGTATCCTTGAGGTCGGGCCGGACGCGATCGAGGGGCGAATCATCAACCTCGACGAGACGGGGTAGCGCAGCGGGGATACACGACCCATGAAGAGCATCTACGCGCCGTGGCGAATGGAGTACATCAGGGGGAAGAAGGTGGACGGGTGCATTTTCTGCAGGGATTCCATCCGCGACGGCGAATTCGTGCTCCACGACGGCCGGCACGCCTTCGTCATCATGAACCGCTATCCCTATATCACGGGCCATCTCATGGTCGCTCCGCACCGGCACGTCCGCAACATCGAGGAGCTGACGCTGGAGGAGCACTGCGAGATGTTCGAACTCACGGCCCGGTGCGTCAGGGTGCTCAAGGAGGCGATGAACCCCCAGGGGTTCAACCTCGGGATGAACCTGGGCCGCGCCGCGGGCGCCGGCGTCGAGGACCACCTGCACATGCACATCGTCCCCCGCTGGGTCGGTGACACGAACGCCCTGTCCGTCTTCGGAGAGGTGAGGGTCATCTCCGAGGATCTCATGAAAACGAAGGAGGCGCTCCTGCCTCATTTCCGGAAATACGAGGAGGGGATCCTGCCATGAGGTTCGTCTATCTGATCGTCATCCTGGCCTTTGCCTTTTTCTTCGTCACCTTCGCCTTCGAGAACCCCTACAACGTGTCGCTGAAGTACTACGGCTATCTCTACGCCGAGGTCCCGCTCTACATCATCGTCTTCGGCGCTTTTCTCATCGGTGTATTCGTGGCGGCGCTGCTGGGCGCAATCGACAAGCTCCGCATGACGCTCCGGATGAACAAGCTCTACCGGAAGATCGACGAGCTCGAGCAGAAGAACCTCTCGCTTCTGCGCGGCGCCTCCTATCAGCCGCCCCCGCCCCAGGCCACGGGGATGATGTAGCCCGAAGCCTTGTCCTTTCGCTGCAGGACCGCCATGAAGTTTCTTGCCGACCCTTCCCTGGGCCGTCTTGCGAGGTGGCTGAGAATCCTCGGTTTCGACACGGCGTACTGGCGCGGGGAGGCGGACCGGGCGTTTCTGCGTGCGGCGGAGAGGGAGGGCCGGGTGGCCCTGACGCGGCGCAAGGACGTCCTCGCCCGCCAGCACCCCGGCGTCGTCCTGTTCGTCGGGAACGACCGGGTGGAGGACCAGATCGGCGAGGTCCTCGAAAGACTGGACCTTGCGCCGAACCCTTCGACATTCTTCACGATCTGCCTCGAGTGCAACGTTTTCCTGAAACCGGCTGAGCGCGACGAGGTGCGGGACCGGATTCCCGAGCACGTCTGCCGGACGCAGCGGGACTTCATGCGCTGCCCGGGATGCGGGAGGGTCTACTGGCCCGGCACGCACCGGGAGCGGGCCCTGGCCGTGCTACGACGGACATTGAAGGCCGGGTGAGGTGATGGTCGGATGACGGGAATCGAACATGAAGACAGGAAATGAGGAAGAGCGGCGGGAATAAATTTCTTTTCCGCGCTTCCTAACTTCTGACCTTCCTAACTTCCGCAGTCTCGAGGGTCCCCCTTGATCTTCTCGATGGCGTGCTTGAGGGCGGGGAGGATGACGGCGAGGGTTTCCCGGACGCCTTTGGGGCTGCCGGGAAGATTCACGATGAGGGTCTGCCCGCGGGTGCCGGCGACGGCCCGGGAGATCATGGCATGGGGGGTCTTGAGCATGCTCTCCCGGCGCATGGCCTCGGCCATGCCGGGGATCTCCCGGTCGATGACCCTCAGGGTGGCGTCGGGTGTGACATCCCGGGGGCTCACGCCCGTGCCGCCCGTCGTGACGACGAGGTCGAGACCGAGCCGGTCGGCGAACTCGACGAGCTTCGCCGCGATGATGTCCGCCTCGTCGGGGACGACCTCGCTGTGCACCGTCTCGATGCCGACCTCGCGGAGCATCCGGATCGCCTCCGGGCCGCTCAGGTCCTCGCGCTCCCCGCGGGAGCCCTTGTCGCTCAGGGTGAGAACGCCTGCCCGGATCAACCCTTTTCTTCCTTCTCTTTGCGCGCGGCGGCGATGACCTTCTCCGCGATCATGGGCGGCACCTCCTCGTAATGGGAGTGGGTGTACGTGAAGGTCCCGCGGCCGCTCGTGATGGAGCGCAAATCCGGGGCATAGCGGAGGATCTCGGCCAGCGGCACCTGACCCTTGATGACCTGGTTGTGGCCCTTGGGCTCCATGCCGATGACGCGGCCGCGGCGCGAGTTCAGATCGCCGATGACGTCGCCCATGTACTCGTCGGGGATCTCGATGTCGATGTTGACGATGGGCTCGAGCAGGGTCGGGTTGCACTGCTCCACGCCCTTCTTGAAGCCCATGGAGCCGGCGATCTTGAAGGCCATCTCCGAGGAGTCCACCGTGTGGAAGGAACCGTCGAAAAGCGAGACCCGCACGTCGACGACGGGGTAGCCGGCCAGCACGCCTTCCAGCATGGCCTCGACGATGCCCTTCTCGACGGCGGGGATGAAGTTCCGGGGGATCGCGCCGCCGACGATCTTGTCGACGAACTCGAAGCCGCCGCCGCGGGGCAGGGGCTCGATCTCGAGCCAGGTGTCGCCGAACTGGCCGCGCCCGCCGGACTGCTTCTTGTAGCGGCCCTGGACGGTTGTCTTGCCCTTGATCGTCTCCTTGTAGGGGACCTTGGGGGTCGTCAGGGTGACCTCGACGCCGAACTTGCGCTTCATCTTCTCGACGGCGATCTCGATGTGGACCTGCCCCATGCCCGAGAGGATGATCTCGCGGGTCTGATCGTCGCGGCGGTAGTTGAGCGTGGGGTCCTCCTCGACGAGCCGGTTGAGCCCCGACATGATCTTCTCCTCGTCCCCCTTCGACTTGGGCTGGACGGCGAAGGAGATGATCGCGGGCATCGGCTGGACCTTCTCGTACTGGATGGGGCTCTTCTCGTCGGTCATCGTGTCGCCCGTGAAGGTCTCCTTGAGCTTCGACACGGCGGCGATGTCGCCGGGAATGACGCCCTCCGCGGGACGCTGGGTCTTCCCGTCGAGGTGGAAGATGTTCCCGAAGCGCTCCGTCGTCTTGCGTGAGGGGTTGTAGAAGGTGGCGTCGGAGCTTGCCGTGCCCGAGTAGACCCGGAACAGCGTGAGCCTGCCCGCAAAGGGGTCGGAGATGGTCTTGAAGACGAAGGCGGAGAAGGGGGCCTTCTCGTCAGGGCTGCGTTTCTCCTCGGCGCCCGTGGCGGGGTTGATGCCCTTGACATCCCCGCGGTCAAGGGGAGAGGGAAGGGCGGCCACGATGAGGTCCATCAGGGTGGCGATGCCGATGTTGCGCACGGCGACGCCGCAGACCACGGGGAACAGGGATCCCGAGACCACCCCCTTGCGGAGGCCGGCCTTGATCTCCTCGGCGCTGAGCTCGCCGCTCTCGAGGTATTTGTCCATGAGCGCTTCGTCGCACTCGGCGATGTCCTCGGTCATGGCCTCCCGGTACTTTTTCGCCTCGTCGGCCAGCTCGGCGGGGATCTCGCCGGCCTTCACCTTGCCCTTGGCTTCGTCGAAGGAGAGGGCCCTCATCTGCAGCAGGTCGATGATGCCCCGGAACTTGTCCTCGGCGCCGATGGGGATGAACAGGGGGGTTCCCTTCTTGCCCAGTTTCTGCCGGATGCTCTCCAGGGCCTTCGGGAAGTCGGCCCTCTCCCGGTCCATCTTGTTGACGAAGATGAGGCGGGGAAGGGCGTACTCGTCGGCGGCCTCCCAGACTTTTTCGGTCTGGAACTCCACGCCGCCCACGGCGTCGATGACGACGAGGGCCGCGTCGGCCACGCGGAGGCAGCTGCGGGTGTCCATGGCAAAGTTGGCGTCGCCCGGGGTGTCCAGGATGTTGATCCGGTGCTTGTCCCAGTCGACGAAGGCCGCCGAGGCGCTGATGGAGATGCGGCGCTTCTGCTCCTCGGGTTCCCAATCCATGGTCGACGAGCCGTCGTCGACGCGCCCCAGGCGATCCGTTTTCCCGGCGACGAAGAGCATGGATTCTGCGATCGACGTCTTCCCTGTGCCGCCGTGACCGATGATCGCGAGATTTCGAAGGGATTTCGAGTCGTACTTTGCCATAGATGCTCCTTTCCCACCGGCGCGCTTCCGTTAATATCCGCACCGTTTAGCCAAAGGCAGTTTCAAAGTCAAGACAATTCTGGCCGGAACCGTGACAAAGCCCTTGACAGGCTTTCCGGTTGTCCGTATAAGCAAATTTCCACAAAATCCAAGCGTATGACGCGAGCCGGCGACGGCTCGAACCGACAAGAAGGTGCCCGATGGCAGCGAGGAAAACCCAGGGAAAGAGGATCGGCAAAATCCTGATCGCCAACCGCGGCGAGATCGCGCTGCGGATCATCCGGACGGCCATGGAAATGGGCCTCAAGACCGTCGCCGTCTACGAGAAGCCCGACAGCGAGGCCTACTTCATCCGGCTGGCCGACGAGGCCATCCTGATCGGCAGCGGACCCCGCAGGGACTATCTCGACGTGGAGAAGCACATCTGGGCGGCCAAGAAGAGCGGGGCCGACGCCATCCACCCGGGGTACGGCTTCCTGGCGGAAAACCCCGATTTCCCGGCGGCCTGCGAGAAGGCGGGGATCACCTTCGTCGGCCCGCCGCCCGGGGTGATCCGGGACCTGGGCAACAAGGTCGTGGCGCGCGGGATCATGGAGCGGGCCAAGATCCCCTTCGTGCCGGGAACGGGGACGCTCGCACCCGGCGAGGCCGGCATCCGCCAGGCCCTCGAATTCGGAAAGAAGGCCGGATACCCCATCATGCTGAAGGCCTCCCTCGGGGGGGGCGGGCGGGGCATCCGGCGCGTGGAGAGCGAAACCGATCTGCTCCTGCAGCTGCCCGTCGCACGCACGGAGGCCAAGAGCGCCTTCAACGACGACAGCCTGTACGTGGAGAAGTGCATCGAGGCGCCGCGCCACGTGGAGGTCCAGATCCTGGCCGACATGCACGGCAACGTCATCCACCTGGGCACGCGCGACTGCTCGATCCAGCGCCGCCACCAGAAGCTCCTCGAGATCGCCCCGGCGGATCTGCCGAAGGACGTCCTCGGCCGCATGTACGAGGCGGCCATCGCCGCGGCGAGGGGCTCGGGCTACGTCAACGCCGGGACGGTGGAATTCCTCGTCGACTCGAAGACGAACGATTTCTGGTTCATGGAGGTCAACACGCGCCTGCAGGTGGAGCACACCGTGACGGAGGAGCTCACGGGGGTGGACATCGTCCGCCAGCAGATCCGGATCGCCCAGGGGGAGAAGATCGACATCCCCTCCGAGCGCATCCACATGCTCGGCAAGGCCGTCCAGGTGCGGATCAATGCCGAGGACCCCAAGAACAACTTCATGCCCGAGGGCGGAAAGACCGTCGAGGTCTACCACTCCCCGGGCGGCCCGGGAATCCGGCTCGACGGGCTCGTCTACCAGGGCTACAAGATCCCCACGGAATACGACTCGCTCATGGTGAAGCTCACCTGCCGAGGCTACGACTGGGGCGAGACGATCGACCGGCTCAAGCGGGCCCTCCTGGGATTCAACATCGTGGGGCCGAAGACGACGATCCCCTTCTACCTGGCCATCTGCGACGAGCCGGACTTCCGTGCGGGGCGGTTCGACACGGGCTACATCGAGACGCACCCCGAGATCTTCGATTACCCGGAGACGGAGCGGGAGGTGGCCAAGCTGGCCAAGCTCATCGCCGAGATCCACGTCAAGAAGATCAACCCCTACGCGTACTGAACAGGCATGAGGCACAGGGCGCAAGGCGCAGGGAGAAATGAGGAAATCGTCTCCTTGCCCCGGGCCCGGGGCCTCCCGCCATCGGCCGCAACGTTGAACGCATCGGAGCAGCAGCAAGAGGGAACAAAGAAGACATCATGGCCAAAAAGTCAGCGCACCCGATCGACGAGAGAATCACCCCCCGGGAGCTCAAGGAGCACGGGGTCCGATACGTCCTCGACAAGATCCGCCGGTCGAAGGGCTACTTCATGACGAACACCGAGCGGGACCTCTCCCAGTCGGACTTCAAGAACCGGGTCCTGCCGCACACGCAGATGCTCGTGGCCGGGGAGCGCAATGCCTGCGGCTATTTCTCCATCGAGATCTCCGGAGGGGCCTCGATCCACGTGGACATGCTGCGCAAGCAGATCAACCCCTTCGAGAAGCTGCGGGTGCTCAAGTCCTTGATGCCCGACACCCTGTTCCAGACGCTCGTCCGGGGGATCAACCTCTTCGGCTACCGGCCCTACCCCGACAACGTCGTCCGCCTGACCATCCAGCATTTCTCGGAAGTGATCGACGTGTTCCGCGTTTTCGACTTCCTCAACGACGTGCGGAACATGGTCCCCGTCTTCGAGGAGGTCAAGCGCGCCGGCCGGATCCTGGAGCCCGCGATCTGCTTCTCCACGGGTCCCGAGCACACGGACGACTACTACGTGAAGAAAGTGGGCGAGATCCTCGACGTCACCGGCGAGGACGTCATCCTGTGCATCAAGAACCACGGGGGGCTCGGCACGCAGAAGCGGATCGGCGATCTCGTCAAGGCCATCCTCGACCGGTTCCCGGGGCTTCTCATCCACTACCACGGCCACAATACCGACGGCAACGACATCGGACGCACCGTCGAGGCCGTACGTCACGGGGCGAAGATCGTCAACGGGGGCGATCATGCCTTCACGGGCTTCTACGGGCCCCCGCCGCTGCTGACGATCGTGGAGACCCTCGAGGATTACGGTCACCCCTGCGTGGGCATCAACAAGCAGGCCGTCATCGACACGTCGAACAAGCTGCGGCCCGAGCGGGAATACTACAAGGACTTCGAATCGCAGTTCCTGGGTTTCGACCCCACCGTGCAGATCCACAAGCTGCCCGGCGGGGCCACGGGCTCGAGCTTCGAGCAGGCCGTGAAGGGCGACTTCCTGCACCTCATGCCCGAGATCCTCCAGCACGAGCTGCCGAAGGTCCAGGTCGAGCTCGGCAACTGGTGGAGCGTGACGCCGGGCTCCCAGATCCTCTGGACCACGGCCGTCAACAACGTCCTGAAGCGGGCCCGCTACAAGGACGCCAACGACGACCTCAAGAACCTCATGCTCGGCCGCTACGGCGAGCTGCCCTTCTACAAGCCCGCCGACTGGATCTACGAGGCCGTCTTCGGCCCGACCTGGAAGAAGATCGTCGAGCGGGACTACGGCTACCAGAAGATCGAGGACGTCGATCTGGCCATCGAGAAGCGCGTTTTGGAGAAGAGGCTCGAGCGCAAGGCCTCGGAGGAGGAGCTGGTCCTGTACCTCCAGCACCCCAACGATGCGGTGAGCTTCTTCAAGTTCGAGGAGAAGTACGGCAAGGTCTGGGTCCTGCCGCCGAAGATCTGGTTCAAGAAGGGCGGCTTCGACCTCGGGGACACCTTCGAGTTTGCCGATGCCTACGGCAAGCTCCACTCCATCGTGATCGGGCCCCAGCGCAGGACCTCGAGCGGCGACGCGGTGACCTATCTCGTCATCGACCATCACCCCGAGCCGATCCTGACGGAACTCGAACCGGAAGGCGCCAGGGCGGAGGCCCGGAAGGCGACCCTGACGCCCAAGGAGATCGAAGCCCTGGCCAAGGACGGCGACATCCGCTCGCCCATCAAGGGGACCGTCAACGAGATCCCCGTCTCCGAGGGCGACGAGGTGACGGCCGGGCAGGTGCTCATCGTCCTCGAGGCCATGAAGATGCTCAACAACGTCGTCTCGGCCATCAACGGGAAGGTCCAGGAGGTCCTGAAAAATCCCGGGGACTCGGTCGAGGTCGGCGACCCGCTGATCGTCGTCAAAAAAGCGCCCGAAGGGGAGGTTGGAAGCCACGGCGCCCGCCGGGAAAAAGGCTGAAAACTGACCCTGAGTTATCAACAACTTGTTGTAATCGTTTCAATTATGCCGAAAATGGCAATTTCGGCTTGACAGCTCTTTCTTTTGCGGGTATGAAGGTCCCCTGCCTCCGCGATGGGACCGGTCCGGGGCGGGGCAGTTCTGTGACGCGCTGATTTGGGGGATGTGAAAGGTCCCTCGGCATCACGCGAGTTCTTTCTTCCCATATTTGTAGGGGAAAAGCGGAGAGTCGTTTCGATCCGGTTTTCGAGTACAAAGAAAGGATGAGGATGAGCAATGCCGAAGCATTTTTATACCCTCCTGATCATTCCGCACAAGAAAAAGGACTCGGTCAAGAAATTCCTCGCCACGCCGCTTCATTTCCGTCTCACCGCCGTCGTGTCGTGCATCTTCCTGGGTTTCTTCGGCTACTGCGCCGTCGATTACCTGTCGATCAAGCTCGCGCAGATGGAGCTTGCCAACCTGCGACAGCTCACCTCGACGCAGCAGGAGCAGATCGACACGCTCCAGGAGAAGATATCGTTCTTCGAGCGCAAGCTCGCCGACCTGAGACAGGTGGACGAGAAGATCCGCGCCATGGCAAGCGAGGTGACCGGGAAGGCCCGCAGGTCGTCGAAACATCAGGCGGCGGAGGCTCGCGAGCAGCTCCTCGGCGTCGGGGGACCGATGCCTGCGGGGGAGGCCGGGGCCGACAAGCTGACCCATCTGAACCGCCACATGGACCGGCTGCTCGAGGACGCCGCGGCCCGCGAGCGGAGCCTCGCGGAACTGCAGGAATTCCTGCGTGCCCAGCGGTCGATCGCGGCGGTGACGCCCACCGGTTGGCCCGTCACGGGCTGGGTGACCTCCGAATTCGGGCTCAGGCGCAACCCCTTCGGCGGCCGCCGGGAGTTGCACACGGGGATCGACATCGCGACGAAGCTCGGGGCGCCCATCCAGGCGCCGGCCGACGGGATCGTGGCCGACGTGGAGAAGAGGCCCGACCTCGGTCTCCTCATCAAGATCGAGCACGGCAGGGGCATCTCCACGCTCTACGCCCATCTCTTCCGCTCCGCGGTGAGCAAGGGCCAGGTGGTCAAGCGGGGGGAGGTCATCGGGTACGTGGGGAATTCGGGCCGCAGCACCGGCGCCCATCTGCACTATGCCGTGAACCTCAACGGCGTCTACGTCAACCCCAGGAAGTATCTGCGCTGATTCCCTTTTGCGGAAGAATAGGGTATACTATTCAAGAATCCGGTAAGGGCTTACCGGGTTTTTTTTAGGCGGAGCCATGCTGCAATTCATCCAGAAGCTGTTCGGGACCAAGAACGAAAGGGAGCTGAAGCGGATCGCGCCCCTCGTGGACGAGATCAACCGCCTTGAGGACGGCATCCGCCGGCTCACCGACGAGCAGCTCAAGGCCAAGACGGCCGAGTTCAAGGAGAGGCTCGCAGGCGGGCAGACCCTCGACGACATCCTGACGGAGGCCTTCGCCGTCGTCCGCGAGACCGCCCGGAGGACCGTGGGGATGCGCCCCTTCGACGTGCAGCTCATCGGGGGGATCGTGCTGCACGAGGGCAAGATCGCCGAGATGAAAACGGGCGAGGGCAAGACGCTCGCGGCCACCATGCCCCTGTACCTCAACGCCCTGACCGGCCGGGGCTGCCATCTCGTCACGGTGAACGATTACCTGGCCAGGCGCGACGCGGCCTGGATGGGCCCCATCTACAATTTCCTGGGCCTCTCCGTCGGCGTCATCGTTCACGGCCTCACCGACGAGGAGCGGCGCAGGGCCTACGCGTCCGACATCACCTACGGGACGAACAACGAGTTCGGGTTCGACTATCTGCGCGACAACATGAAATTCGCCCTCGAGGACTACGTCCAGAGGGACTTCCACTACGCGATCGTCGACGAGGTCGACAGCATCCTCATCGACGAGGCGAGGACCCCGCTGATCATCTCGGGCCCCTCCGAGGAGTCGACGGACAAGTATTACCGGATCAATCAGATCATCCCGGGCCTGAGGCGCGAGAAGGACTACGCCATCGACGAGAAGGCGCGCACCGTCGTCCTGACCGAGGAAGGCGTCGCCCGGGTGGAGAAGGCCCTGAAGGTGCAGAACCTCTACGACCCGCGCAACATCGAGCTGCTGCACCACGTCAACCAGGCCCTCAAGGCCCACAGCCTCTTCAAGCGCGATGTGGACTACGTCGTCAAGAACGGCGAAGTGCTCATCGTCGACGAGTTCACGGGCCGGCTCATGCCCGGCCGCCGCTACAGCGAGGGCCTCCACCAGGCCCTCGAGGCCAAGGAAGGGGTCAAGATCGAGCGGGAGAACCAGACGCTCGCGTCGGTCACCTTCCAGAACTACTTCCGGATGTACGAGAAGCTGGCGGGCATGACGGGCACGGCCGACACGGAAGCGGCCGAGTTTCAGGAAATCTACGGTCTCGAGGTCATCGTGATCCCCACGAACATGCCCATGATCCGCACGGACCACCCCGACGTGATCTACCGGACGGAGCGCGAGAAATTCGAGGCCGCCATCGAGGAGATCAAGGAGCTGCACAGGCAGGGCCGGCCGGTGCTCGTCGGGACCATCTCCATCGAGAAATCGGAGAAGCTCAGCGCGATGCTCAGCCGCCAGGGGGTGAAACACCACGTCCTCAACGCGAAGCACCACGAGCGCGAGGCGGAGATCATCGCCCAGGCCGGTCAGCGCGGGGCCGTCACGATCTCGACGAATATGGCGGGCCGCGGCACCGACATCAAGCTCGGCGAGGGGGTCGCGCAGTTGGGCGGTCTGCACATCCTCGGCACGGAACGGCACGAGAGCCGCCGGATCGACAACCAGCTCCGGGGCCGCTCGGGGCGCCAGGGCGACGCCGGGTCCTCGCGCTTCTACCTGTCCATGGAGGACGACCTGCTGCGGATCTTCGGGGGCGAGCGCATCGGATCGATCATGGACCGGATCGGCATGGAGGAAGGCCAGCCGATCGAATCCAACCTGCTGACCCGGCAGATCGAGGCGGCCCAGAGGCGGGTGGAGGCCCACAACTTCGACATCCGCAAGCACCTCCTCGAATACGACAACGTGATGAACGTCCAGCGCGAGGCCATCTACGAGCAGCGCAAGGCCGTCCTGAAGGGGGAGGACCTCTGGGGCATGCTCGAGGAGATGCTCGACGAGGTCGTCGAGACCACCGTCGGGGAATACGTCGACGAAAAGCAGCACCCCGAAGAGTGGAACCTCAAGGGCCTCGACGATATGCTCTTCCAGCTCTTTTCGCTCAGGCTGCGCTTCGGCGAGGCCGGCCGCGAGGTCGGGGGGCCGGAGCGGATCCGGGACGAGATCCGCAACGCCGTCCTGGATCACCTCCGCCGGAAGGAGGCCAATTTCGGCAAGCCCCTCTGGGATTACCTGATGAAGGTGATCATGCTGCAGTCCATCGACACCTTCTGGAAGGATCACCTGCTGGGGATGGATCACCTCCGGGAAGGCATCGGCCTGAGGGGCTACGGCCAGAAGGACCCCGTCCGGGAGTACCAGAAGGAAGGCTACGAGATGTACCTGGAGATGATGTACCGCATCCGCCAGGACACCCTCCAGAAGCTCTCCCTCGTGCAGATCCAGCGGGAGGAAGAGGTGGAGGGGCTGCGGGACCGGACACAGCGCGACGTGGTCATGACGCACGGCACGGCGGGGGCCCCCGTGAAGCAGGTCAAGCGGGAGTCGGCGCAGAAGGTCGGCCGCAACGATCCGTGCCCCTGCGGAAGCGGGAAGAAGTACAAGAAGTGCTGCGGCAAATAGGCATCAGGCATCGGGCATCAGGCTCCATGCAAGACCAAGAGGCGAAAGAAAAATGGCGAAGGATGAGCAGAAATTCGAGGTTCCGGGATTCCAGGCCGCGGGGATCGCGGCGGGGATTAAGGAGGACGGGCGCAAGGACCTCGCGCTCCTTTATTCCGAGGTGCCGTCGAAGGCCGCCGGCGTCTTCACGACGAACGTCTTCAAGGCGGCCCCGGTGCTGCTGGACATGGAGCGCATCCGGGGCGGCGCCGCGAGGGCCGTCATCGTCAACAGCGGCAATGCCAACGCCGCCACCGGGGAGGAAGGCTATCAGGATGCCGTGAAGATGGCCCGCTTCTGCGCCGGGGCCCTGCAGATCGACGAGGCGCAGGTCCTCGTGGCCTCGACGGGCGTCATCGGGCGCAGGCTGCCGATCGACAAGGTCGCGGGCAACGTCAGCCGTCTCGTCCAGGGGCTCTCGCCGGGCGGGATCCCCGAGGCGGCCGAGGCCATCATGACCACGGACCGTTACCCGAAGATCCAGTACCGGGAAGGGGCCGTCGGCGGGACCGATGTCTGCATCTGCGGGATCGCCAAGGGTGCGGGCATGATCGAGCCCGGGATGGCGACACTGCTGTCCTTCGTCCTGACCGATGCCGACGTCGACGATGCGGCCTTGAAGAGGGCGCTCCGGGAGGCGGTGGATCGGAGCTTCAACGCCATCAGCGTCGACGGGTGCATGAGCACCAACGACACGGTCCTTCTCCTGGCAAACGGCTTGGCGGGCAACCGCAGGATCCGCACGTCGACACGGGACTACGCCGTGTTCGCGGACCTGCTCACCGGCGCGTTGACGGAGCTGGCCAAGATGATCGTGCGCGACGGCGAGGGGGCGACGAAACTGATCGAGATCGTCGTCGAGGGGGCCAAGACGGCCGGGGACGCCAGGAGCGTCGCCTACCAGATCGCCCGCTCCAACCTGGTCAAGACGGCGTTCTACGGCGGGGACCCGAACTGGGGCCGGATCCTCTCGGCCGCGGGGGCCGCCGGCGTGGCGCTCGATCCGACAGCCGTCGAGCTGACCTTCGACGGGCTGCCGCTCTTCCGGCAGGGTCAGGGCATTTCGAGCCACCTGAAGGAGCTGGCCGAGGTGATGAAGAAGGAGCAGATCCGGGTCGTCCTGAAACTCGGCCAGGGGTCCAAGAGTTTCCGGGTCTACAGCTCGGACCTGACCCTCGATTATGTGAAGATCAATGCCCATTATACGACGTGAAGACAGGCGAAAGGCATGAGGCATAAGGCCGAGGGCTGACGGCGAAAGGTTGAAGGCGGGAGGCCAAGGAGGCCCAGGGCGAAAGGCAAAAGGGAACCGGGAAGATTTCTATCGGGTCCCTTTTGCCGTTTGCCCTTGGCCTTATGCCATTTTTTATTTGCCAAACAGTATTGATTGTGCTAACTAAATCCGTTCTATCACTCACACCCTCGGATCGGCGGGCCTGTTGCTCTTCGCAAGAAGAGTTCCCCGCCGGGTTGAAGGGGTGGAGGAATCAAACAGGAAGGAGAATCCCATGTCCACCGTATCGATGAAGATGCTGCTCGAGTCGGGTGTCCACTTCGGTCATCAGACCAACAAGTGGAACCCCAAGATGAAACCCTACATTTTCGGAGCCCGCAACGGCATCTACATCATCGACCTCCAGCAGACGGTCGAGATGTTCAAGGGGGCCTACAGCTTTGTGGTCAACACCGTCGCCGACGGCGGCGAGATCCTCTTCGTGGGCACGAAGAAGCAGGCCCAGGAATCCATCCGGGAGGAGGCCGAACGCTGCGGGATGCCCTACGTGAACTACCGCTGGCTGGGCGGCATGCTCACCAACTTTTCGACCATCAAGAAGCGGATCGACCGCCTGAACGAACTCGATGCGATGTTCGCCGACGAGTCGGTGAACGTCTTCCCGAAGAAGGAGATCCTTCTGTACCAGAAGGAACGGGCGAAGCTGGACCGGGTGCTCGGCGGAATCCGCCGGATGAAGGGTGCCCCTGCAGCCATCTTCGTCGTCGACCCCAAGAAGGAGGACATCGCGGTCCACGAGGCGCGCAAGCTCGGGGTCCCCGTCGTGGCCATCGTGGACACCAATTGCGACCCCGACGTGGTGGATTACATCATCCCCGGCAACGACGACGCCATCCGGGCGATCAAGCTCTTCGCGGCCCGGATCGCCGATGCCGTCCTCGAGGGCAAGCAGAAATTCGATGAGAAGATCCAGGCGCAGAGCGACAAGACGCCGCCCCCCGAGGCGAAGGCGGAGGAAGCGGTCGAGACGGACGTGCCCGAAAGCGTCGAACTCAAGGGCACGGAAGCGGGCGCGGAACAGCCCGCAGGCTGAACCGGACACGAAAACCCATCCCGACGACGAGGAGGTACTGGACCATTGGAAATCGCAGCGGATCTCGTAAAAGAGCTGAGGGTGAAAACGGGCGCCGGCATCATGGACTGCAAGGAGGCCCTGAAGGTATCGAACGGCAATTTCGACAAGGCGGTCGACTTTCTGCGTGAGAAGGGCCTCTCGGCGGCCACGAAGAAATCGTCCCGCGCCACGAAGGACGGCCTGATCACGTCCTATATCCACATGGGCGGGAAGGTCGGCGTCATGATCGAGGTGAACTGCGAGACGGACTTCGTCGCCAAGACGGAGAACTTCAAGAATCTCACCCGCGATCTCGCGATGCACATCGCCGCGATGAACCCCCTCTACGTCAAGCCCGAGGATGTCCCCGAGGCCGTGCTGCAGCGGGAGAAGGACATCTACCGCAAGCAGGTCATCGCCGAGGGCAAGCCCGAGAAGATCGCCGACAAGATCGTCGAGGGCAAGCTCAAGAAGTATTACGAGGAGGTCTGTCTCCTCAAGCAGAAGTTCATCAAGGACACCGCCATGACCGTCGAGGACCTCATCAAGGCCTCGATCGCCGCAACGGGGGAGAACATTCTCGTCAGGCGGTTCGTCCGCTACCAGCTCGGCGGCGACGAGGCGGCCGACAACGCGCTGTAACCCGGTCCGGCCGAAAAGCGGCGACAGGGGAGGGACGTCGGAGACATGGCGGCGGCTGCCAAAGCGGCATACAGGCGGGTCCTGCTCAAGCTCAGCGGGGAGGCGCTCATGGGGGGGCGATCCTTCGGCATCGACCCGGCGGTCGTCCAGGCCATCGCCGGCGAGATCCGGGACGTGGTCCGGATGGGCGTCGAAATCGGGGTCGTGATCGGCGGCGGCAACATCTTCCGCGGCATCGAGGGCAGCGCCCGGGGCATGGAGCGGACCCAGGCCGATTACATGGGCATGCTCGCGACGGTGATCAACAGCCTCGCCCTGCAGAGCGTCCTCGAAGGCATGGGGGTCCGATGCCGGGTCCAGACGGCCATCGAGATGCGGGAGGTGGCCGAGCCCTTCATCCGCCGCAGGGCCTCCCGGCACCTCGAAAAGGGCAGGGTGGTCATCTTTGCCGCCGGGACGGGAAATCCCTATTTCACGACGGACACGGCGGCAGCGCTGCGGGCCGCGGAGATCGAGGCCGACGTCATCCTCAAGGCGACCAAGGTCGACGGGGTCTACGACAGGGACCCCGTGAAGCAAGCCGGCGCGAAGATGTACAAAAACATCAGCTACACCGAGGCGTTGGCGAAAAACCTTCGAGTGATGGATGCAACCGCCATATCCCTCTGCCGGGAAAACGGGATCCCGATCCGGGTCTTCAACATCGCGAGGAAGGGCAACATCAAGGCCGTCATATGCGGGAAATCCATCGGAACCACCGTGGGAGGATGACATGAGCGAGATGACCGACCTGGTCTTTTCCGAAATGAAAGACAACATGGACAAGAGCATCAAGTTTCTCGAAAAGTCCTTCGGAAAGCTCAGGACGGGGCGCGCCTCGCTGGCCCTCCTGGACGGGATCAAGGTGGACTATTACGGGGTCCCCACGCCGCTCAATCAGGTGGCCTCGCTGTCCGTTCCCGAGAGTCGGCTGATCCAGATTTCCCCCTGGGACGCGAGCGTGATCCCGAGTATCGAGAAGGCCATCCAGAAATCCGAACTCGGCCTCACCCCCGTCAATGACGGCAAGATTGTCCGTATCAACATCCCGGCCCTCACCGAGGAGCGGCGCAAGGAGCTGGTGAAGGTGGTGCGGAAGATGGCCGAAGAGGGCAAGGTGAAGCTGCGCAACCTGCGCCGCGACGCCAACGAGGAGCTCAAAAAGCTGAAGAAGGACGGCGATATCGCCGAGGACGAGCTCTTCAGGCTGCAGGCCGAGGTCCAAAAGGTCACCGACGACTTCATCGAGAAGGCCGACAGGGCCCTGCAGGCCAAGGAAAAGGAAATCATGGAAATCTGAAGCCCGGTCCTACAGACCATGCATGCGGGCCTGGTTGATCGATCCGCCGGCAGAACGTCTTGACCTGGCGACAGGAGATTGAAGAAAAGGCAAGGAGCCCCCGGGCTCCTTCTTTTTTGCAGCGCCGCGGGCGGGAGAAACATCCCTTGAAAATGTCGCCAGGCTGTGATAGTCAAGCGGAAATTCATCATTGAAAATCGATGTATAGAGCCTGAATGGATCAACTCGACAAAACCAATCTGCCGCGCCACATCGCCATCATCATGGACGGAAACGGACGGTGGGCCCGGAAGCACTCCCTGGGGCGTATTGCGGGCCACCGAAAAGGGACGGAATCGGTGCGGAGCGTCGTCGAGTCCTGCCGAAGGCTCGGGATCCCCTATCTCACCCTGTACGCCTTTTCCTCGGAAAACCGGAGCCGCCCCGAGCGGGAAGTCCGGGCCCTCATGACGCTGCTTGAGCGCTATCTGCGATCCGAGCTCGAGACCATGATGAAGAACAACATCCGCCTGCTCACCATCGGCGAGACGGCTGCGCTGCCCGCCCGGGTGCTGGAGACCCTTGACGCGACCATCGCGAAAACGGCCGACAACACGGCCATGACGCTGATCCTCGCCCTGAACTACGGCAGCCACGACGAGATCCTCCAGGCGGTGCGCAAGATCGCCGAAGACGTGCGGCGGGGCGCCGTCGAATCCTCGGCCATCACGGAAGAGCGTTTCGCGGGCTATCTGCACACGAAGGGGATCCCGGAGCCCGATCTGCTCATCCGGACCAGCGGCGAGTACCGCCTGAGCAACTTCCTCCTCTGGCAGGTGGCCTACACGGAGTTCTATTTCACGGAGACCCTGTGGCCCGATTTTCGCGAAGAGCATCTCATCGAGGCCATCGTCGAGTATCAGAAACGGGAGCGGCGGTTCGGGCTGACCAGCGACCAGCTGCCGAAGAGGCGATCATGACCGGCTCGCACGCCAAGCGGTGGGTGACGGGCATCGTCGCCGTCCCCCTTCTCTTCGCCGCCATCTATTTCGGTTCGGAAGCGGTGTTCGCGGGCCTCATCGTGCTCATCACCGCCGTTGCCGTTCTCGAGTACAACCGCCTCGTCTACGGGGTGGCGGGCGCGGCCCTGCCGCGTGCCCTGCTGGGGTTCGGCCTCCTGGCGCCGCTCGCCGCCGCCGCGGCCGGCACCGCGGCGCTGCTGGCCGTCACGGTCCTCTCGACCCTGCTGGTCTTCATCCTCACCCTCTTCGACGCGAGGGAAGGCGCCCTCGATCTGGGTCCCGTCGCCCGCTATGCGCTGGGCTATCTCTACCTGCCCGTCCTGCTTGCCCACTTCATCCTGCTGCGGGGTGGCGACAGGGGGGTGCTCTGGATCTTCTTCGTGATCGTCCTGGCCTTCTCGGGCGACATCGCCGCCTTCTACGTGGGCAGGACCTTCGGGAGGCGCAAGCTCATGCCCCGCGTCAGCCCCGGGAAGACCGTGGAGGGCCTCCTGGGGCTTGCCGCGGGCAGTGTCGCGGGGTGCCTGGTCTACCGGCATTTCCTCCTTCCCGACGTGCCGGCTGCGCACGTCGCGGTCATCGGGCTTGCGGGGGGGATCATCGGCCAGCTGGGGGACCTGTTCGAGTCGCTGATCAAGCGGGCGTCGGGGGCCAAGGATTCCGGCACGATCCTGCCGGGTCACGGCGGGATCCTGGATCGGCTCGACTGCCTGCTGTTCATCGTGCCCTGGGTCTACTACTACAGGACGTACGTGCTGACGTGAAAAAGATCGCCATCCTGGGCTCGACCGGGTCGATCGGGGTGAGCGCCCTCGACGTGGTGTCGAAGAACCCGGGACAGCTCGAAGTCGTCGCCATGGCGGCCGGCCGCAACATCGAGCGGCTGAGCAAGCAGGTCCGCCGTTTCCGCCCGGAGTTCGTCTCCGTCGCGGACGAGGAGCATGCCCGCAGGCTCAAGGAGAGGCTCGGCCCCGGCGATGGGATCCCCGTCCTGTGGGGTGAGGAAGGCTGCCGGCGCGTCGCGGCGGCCCCGGCCGCCGAGCTCGTGCTCTCGGCCATCGTCGGTGCGGCGGGTCTGGTCCCCACCCTCGAGGCGATCGAGGCGGGCAAGGACGTGGCCCTGGCCAACAAGGAGACCCTGGTGACGGCCGGGCCCCTCGTCGTGGAGAGGGCGCGTGCGAAGGGGGTCCGGCTCATCCCGGTCGACAGCGAACACAGCGCGGTGTTCCAGTGCATCGAGGGCAGCCCGGCCGGCAGCGTGCGCCGCGTGATCCTGACCGCCTCGGGCGGGCCGTTCCTGCGCACGGGCCGGGAGGAGATGGAGCAGGTGACCGTGGCGGACGCGCTGAGGCACCCGAACTGGGCCATGGGCAGGAAGATCACGATCGACTCGGCCACCATGATGAACAAGGGGCTCGAGGTGATCGAGGCGAGATGGCTCTTCGGGATCGACTACGGGCGGATCGACGTGGTCATGCACCCGCAGAGCATCGTGCACTCCCTCGTGGAATTCATCGACGGCTCCGTCCTGGCGCAGCTGGGCGTCCCGGACATGCGGGGACCCATCTCCTATGCCCTCTTCTACCCGGAGAGGAAACCGGGGGGATTCCCCCCCTTCGACCCGGCCGGCGCCGGACGTCTGGAGTTTCTGCCTCCCGATGTCGAGCGGTTCCCCTGCTTGAGGCTGGGATACGAGGCGGGCCGGGCGGGAGGCACCATGACGGCGGTCATGAATGCGGCCAACGAGGCGGCCGTCCATGCGTTCCTGGAAGGACGGATCCCGTTCACGGCCATCGCGCGGGTCATCGAGGACGTCATGTCCCGGCATGCGCCCGAGACCCTGTCCTCCCTGCAGACCGTCCTGGCGGCCGATGCCTGGGCGCGGCGGCAGGCGGAGGACATCATGAAAAAAGGAACAGGGTGACATTGCCATGGGCATCAACGTCGTATCGGTCATCGTCCTGCTGGGAGTCCTCATTTTCGTCCACGAGCTGGGGCATTTCCTGCTGGCCAAGTCCCTCGGGGTGGGCGTGCTCAAGTTCTCGCTGGGGTTCGGCCCCAGGCTGATCGGGAAAAAGGTCGGGGAAACGGAGTACATGATCTCGCTCGTGCCGTTGGGGGGATACGTCAAGCTGCTGGGCGAATCGGACACCGACGATGTGTCGCCCGTCGACGAGAGGCGCTCGTTCGTCAAGCAGCATGTGCTCAAGAAGATCGCGATCGTGATCGCCGGCCCCCTGTTCAATTTCCTTTTCGCCGTCCTGGCCTTTGCGGTCATCTACATGGTGGGCGTGCCGAGCCTCACCGCGGAGATCGGCAGCATCCAGGCGGGCTCGCCCGCGGAGGCCGCCGGGATCCGCCCCGGGGACACCGTCGTCGCCATCGACGGCCGGGCCGTGGTCCGCTGGGGCGAGCTGGCGGAGACGGTCGCGGCGAGCAAGGGCCGGGAGCTCGTCGTGCGAATCCAGAGGGACGGGGCGCAGCAGGATTTGCGCGTCAAGCCCGAGATGACCCGGGGCAAGAACATCTTCGGCGAAGACACGGACACGTGGAAGATCGGCGTTGGGGCGTCGAAGAACACCTTCATCGACCGCCAGAACCCCTTCCGGGCGCTGTGGTCGGGGGTCGAGCAGACGTGGAACATCACGGAACTCACCGTCATCAGCATCGTCAAGATGGTCCAGGGCGTCGTCTCTCCGGACTCCCTGGGCGGGCCCATCGCGATCGCCCAGATGGCGGGGGCGCACGTCAAGAAGGGCATCCTGAATTTCGTCTTCTTCATGGCGCTGCTGAGCATCAACCTGGCCGTGCTGAACCTGTTCCCCATCCCCGTGCTGGACGGCGGGCACCTGCTGTTTTTCCTCATCGAGCTCGTCACCGGCAGGGAGGTCAATATCCGGTGGCGGGAGCGGGCCCAGCAGGTGGGGTTCTTCATCCTGGTGATGCTCATGATCTTCGTGTTCTACAACGACATCATGCGGATCTTCGGGGAGTGACGAACGCACATGATCACACTGGCCATCGACACGGCGACGAAAACGGCGGGGGTCGCCCTGCTCGACGATGAGCGGGTTGTCGCCGAGTATTTCTTTCAGCTGCCCGTCCATCATTCCGAGACGGTGCTGCCCGCCCTTCAACGGGGCCTCCGGCTGGCGGCCCTCGACATCGGGGACGTGGGCCTCATCGCGCTGACCGTGGGGCCCGGCTCCTTCACGGGTCTGCGCATCGGCGCGAGCACCGTGAAGGGACTGGCCCTCGCGGCGGGGACGCCCGTCCCCGTCGTCGGCGTCTCCACCCTCGAGGCGCTCGCCTACAACGCCGCGGGCTTCCCGGGGCTCGTCTGTCCCCTGCTCGACGCCCGCAAGGGCGAGGTCTACGGGGCGCTGTACCGGGCCGACGGGGAGGGGTTTCCCGAGGCGCTGATGGAGGAACGGATCGGCGCCCCCGCCGAGATCGTCGGGCGTGCCGAGGGGGACACCCTCTTCCTGGGCGACGGGCTGACGGCGGCGGCGGGCTGCATCGCGGCCAGGCCGGAGGGCCTCACCCATTTCGCGGCCCCGAACCTGCAATCGGTGCGGGCCTCGAGCGTGGCGCTGATCGGACGCAGGAAGGGACTGCGGGGCGAGACCCTGGATCCGGCGACCTTCGTGCCCCGTTACCTCCGGCGGTCCGAGGCCGAGATCCGGCTCGAGGGAAAGCCCTGACCCCGAGGGCCCCGGAGGACCGCGGCGATGCAATTTTCGCTACATTGCCCGGGGCGTTTATGGTATAAGCAGGTCTCTTTCGCAGGACCGGGAGGAGGGTATGGAACGAACCGACGAACTGCTCATCGAGCGACACATCGGGCAGGACGGCGAGCTGCGGAAACACGTCGAGGATCACCGGAGGCTCGAGGCCGCGCTCGAGGATTTCAACAGGCGGATCTACCTCAGCGCGCAGGAGGAGATGGAGAAGAAAACGCTGCAGAAGATGAAGCTGGCCAGCAAGGACCGGATTTACGCGATTCTCGCCAAGTACAGGCAGAGCGCCTGAGCGACGGGGGGCCGGGGCGTTCATGGACAGACACGACGGATACATCGTGCGGGAAGGGATCCCGTTCGTCGTCGGGCTCGGGCTCCTGTCGGTCGCCCTGTCCTGGATCGGACTCAAGGGACTCGCCGCCGTCGCGTGTGCGGCCATGCTGTTCGTCCTCTTTTTCTTTCGCAATCCCCGGCGGACGATTCCCGAGGGGCCGGGGCTGGTCGTCTCGCCGGCCGACGGGAGGGTCCTGAAGATCGAGGAGGTGCAGCTCGACGGCCCGCTGACGGGCGGACACCGCAAGGTCAGCATCTTCATGAACGTCTTCAACGTGCACGTCAACCGCATCCCCCATGCCGGGCGCGTCGAGAAGATCGAGTACCACGCCGGCAAATTCCTCTCGGCCGACCTGGACAAGGCCTCCGCGGACAATGAACGGAACACCGTCCTGATCCGGACGGCGGAAGGCAAGGCGTTCCTCACGATCCAGATCGCGGGGCTCATCGCGCGCCGCATCGTCTGCTGGATCGGGGAGGGCATGGAGGTGGCCCGGGGGCAGCGGTTCGGGCTGATCTGCTTCGGCTCGCGGCTCGAGGTGGTCCTGCCGCTCGATTCGAAGGTTCTCGTGCAGACGGGCCAGAAGGTGCGTGCCGGGGAAACACCCCTGGGGGTCCTGTGATGAACAAGAGCTTCAAGAGAGACCGCTTCATCCGGCGGGAAAAATTCTTCCGGAAGGACCGGATGAAGAAGGGGATCTACATCCTGCCCAACCTCTTCACGACGGCCAGCCTCTTCGCGGGAATCTACGCGATCATCGCCTCGATCCAGGGCAACTTCATCCACGCGGCCTTCGCCATCCCCATCTCGCTCATCCTCGACGGCCTGGACGGGCGAATCGCCCGCATGACCCACACGACGTCCCGGTTCGGCGTGGAGTACGACTCGCTGGCGGACCTGGTGGCCTTCGGCGTGGCGCCCTCCGTGCTGGCCTACACCTGGTCGCTGAGCGCCTTCGGGAAGTGGGGGTGGCTCGCGGCGGCCCTGTTCACGACCTGCGGGGCCCTGCGGCTGGCCCGGTTCAACGTGCAGATCGGCGTCATCGACAGCCGCTACTTCAACGGCCTGGCCATCCCGGCGGCGGCCATCGTCGTCGCCTCGACGGTGATGCTCTACTTCTACCTGGGCGGGGAGGGGACATTCCCGCATGCGGCCGTCCTGGTCGGGATGGTCGCGCTTTCGCTCCTGATGGTGAGCAGCATCAAGTTTTACAGCTTCAAGGACCTGCACTTCCTCAGCCGGGAGCCCTTCATGACCGTCGTGCTGGCCGTCATCCTGATGATCATCGTCCTGGCGGAGCCGCAGATCATGATCTTCACCTTCGCCGTCAGCTATGCCGCCTCGGGGCCCGTGTGGTGGGTCCTGAGGATGATCCGGCGCCTCTTCGGTCCGGCGAAGGGCGACCAGCCGACGGGGGCGGGGGAGATCAAAACGGAAACGAAATCGGAGTCGGCGCCCTGAGCGGCCGCCGCGGAGCCGGGCGCGAAAGCACTCCGGGTCGCGGGTCGATCAACACAGGAGGAGTCGGATTTCATGAGAACGTACCGTGTTGCCGTCGTCGGCGCCACCGGCGCCGTGGGGAACGAAATGATCAGCATTCTCGAAGAGCGCAATTTTCCCGTGGGCGAATTGAGGCTGCTGGCCTCGGAGCGCTCGATCGGCAAGGAGCTCGAGTTCAAGGGCAAGGCCTACCCCGTGCAGGTGCTGAAGGAGGATTCCTTCGAGGGCATCGAGATCGGGCTCTTCTCCGCCGGGGGGAGCGTCAGCCAGAGGTTCGCGCCCTTCGCGGCGAAGGCCGGCTGCGTCGTCATCGACAACACGGCGGCGTTCCGCTACGAGCCGGACATCCCGCTCGTCGTGCCCGAGGTGAACCCCGGGAAGATCGCCGACTACAAGAACCGCCGGATCATCGCCAACCCGAACTGCTCCACGATCCAGATGGTGGTGGCCCTGAAGCCCATCCACGACGCGGTGCGCATCAAGCGGATCGTCGTATCGACGTACCAGTCCGTCTCGGGGACGGGCAAGAAGGCCATGGACGAGCTCATCGACCAGACGCGAGCCCTGCTGAGCTTCAAGGAGCCCGTGGCGAAGGTCTACCCCTACCAGATCGCCTTCAACTGCCTGCCCCAGATCGACATCTTCCTCGAGAACGGCTACACGAAGGAAGAGATGAAGATGGTCTGGGAGACGAAGAAGATCTTCGGCGACGAATCCATCGCCGTCACGGCGACGACGGTGCGCGTGCCCGTCTTGCGCGCCCACTCCGAATCGGTCAACATCGAGACGGAGCGGAAGATCACCGCGGCCGAGGTGAGGGAGCTGCTGCGGAAGGCCCCCGGCGTCGTCGTCGTCGACGACCCGGCCAAGAGGGAGTACCCGCTGGCCATCCATGCCGCGGGCAAGGACGCCACCTACGTGGGCCGGATCCGCGAGGACGAGTCGATCCCGAACGGGATCAACCTCTGGGTCGTCTCGGACAACCTGCGCAAGGGGGCGGCCCTCAATGCGATCCAGATCGCCGAGATCTACGCGAGGGAGTATTTGAAATAACAGGCACAAGGCGACAGGCACCAGGCGTTGGGAAACGGAGCGGAATTCCTTTTCAACCCGGATGCCCATTGCCCCATGCCTGATGCCTGGATTCACATGCGCATCATCGCGGGGAAGGCGAAGGGGCGGGTCCTGGTCGCGCCGAGGGCGAACGTCCTCCGGCCGACGACGGATCGGGTGAGGGAATCCCTGTTCAACATCCTGTCCGTCGAGGGACGGCGGTTTCTCGACCTGTTCGCGGGCGCGGGCGGCGTCGGGCTCGAGGCCGCGAGCCGAGGGGCCACGCGGGTGTTCCTCGTGGAGAGCAACCGTGCCTGTGCACAGGCCATCCGGACGAACATCGGGCGATGCGGCTTTCTCAACAGGCCCGCCGGTGAGGACGGCGTGCCGGACATCGAGGTGACCGAGTGCCCCGTCGACCGGGCCCTGAGGCTGCTGGGCCGGCGGGGGGAACGCTTCGACATCATCTTCGCCGATCCGCCTTACGGGGCAGGCGCGATCGGCGCGACCCTTCGGCTGGTTCGATCCCTGGGGCTGCTGGCCCGGGGAGGGGTTCTCGTCGTTCAACATTCGGTGCGGGACGAACTGCGCGCGCGGCGCGAGGGATACCAAGTGGAGGACAGCCGCCGTTACGGCGATACGGCGCTGAGTTTTCTCAGGCCGTCGGAGGGGGACGGCCCCGAGCCGGGCGTGCCCTGAGCCCCCCGGGGCCGGGCCCCGGAAGCTGCACGGCAATCCGAAATCTCGCAAGGGGAGGGGAGCATGGAGAAACTGGCGGTCTATCCCGGGTCGTTCGACCCCATCACCAACGGGCATCTCGACATCATCAAGCGCGGTCTTCGCTTCTTCGACCGGCTCATCATCCTTGTGGCCTACAACCCGAACAAGTCGGGCCTCTTCGCCGTGCAGGAGCGCATGGACCTGATCCGCCAGGTCGTGGGGGACGACCCGCGCATCCGTGTGGACAGCTTCTCGGGGCTGCTCGTCAACTACGTGCGGGACGCCGGCGCGCAGGTCATCCTCCGGGGGCTGCGGGCCCTGTCGGATTTCGAGTACGAGTTCCAGATGGCCCTCATCAACCGCCGCCTCAACCGCGACATCGAGACCGTCTTCCTGATGACGGGCTACAAGTGGTTCTACACCAGCTCGAACCTCATCAAGGAGGCCGCCGGACACGGGGGGTCCGTGCGCGGGCTCGTCCCCGAGATCGTCCTCCAGAGGCTGCAGGAAAAATACGCCGATCGATCCGAAAGGGGGTAAGCCCATGAAGCTCGGACCTCTGACGAAAGTGCTGCGGCCGTCGCCGACGCTGGCGGTCACCATGAAGGCCAAGGCCCTCCAGAAGGAGGGGCGCGACATCATCGGCTTCGGCGCGGGGGAGCCCGATTTCGATACGCCCGACAACATCAAGGCCGCGGCGATCCGCGCCATCCAGGAAGGGTTCACGAAGTACACCCCCGTCGGCGGGATCGACGAGCTCAAGGACGCCGTCATCGAGAAGCTGCGCAGGGACAACCGCCTCGACTACAAGCGCTCCCAGATCGTCGTGTCCACGGGGGCGAAGCACACCCTGTTCAACATGGCCCAGGTCCTCTTCGGGCAGGGAGACGAGGTGATCATCCCGGCGCCCTACTGGGTCTCCTACCCGGACATCGTGCTGCTGGCCGACGCGACGCCCGTCATCGTCGACACGAGCGAGGCGGACGGATTCAAGCTCACGCCGGAAAAGCTCCGGAAGGCCGTCACCGCACGGACGAAGGCCCTCATCCTCAACAGCCCCTCGAACCCGACGGGGGCGGCCTACACCCTCGAGGAGCTCAAAGCCCTCGCGGAGGTGCTCACGGGCACGGACATCATCGTCGTGAGCGACGACATCTACGAAAAGGTGCTCTACGACGGCTTTGTTTTCGTCAACATGGCCAACGTCAGCGGGGAGATGAAGGAGAAGACGATCGTCGTCAACGGCTTGTCCAAGTCGCACGCCATGACGGGCTGGCGGATGGGCTACGCCGCGGGGCCCGACAACGTGATCGCGGCCATGACGGAGATCCAGAGCCAGAGCACGTCGAATCCCACGTCGATCGTGCAGAAGGCGGCCGTCGAGGCCCTCCTGGGGGACCAGGCCTTCATCCCGAAGATGGTGGCGGAGTTCAAGAGGCGGCGGGACACGATCGTCGCGGCGCTCAACGCAATCCCGGGGATCGCCTGCGCAACGCCGCCCGGGGCGTTCTACGTGTTCCCCCGGGTGGCCGGCCTCTACGGGAAGAAGGCCGGGGGCAAGGCGATCACCGGCTCGAACGGGTTCAGCGAGTTCCTGCTGGAGGCGGCCCATGTCGCCGTCGTGCCCGGGCAGGCGTTCGGAAACGACGATCACATCCGGCTCTCCTACGCCACATCGATGGATCTCATCGTCGAGGGCACGAAACGGATCGCCCGGGCCGTCGCCATGCTCGAGTAGGCCGCGGGGCTCCGCGGCGCATCCCAGGCAGCGAGGAAGGAAAGGGAACATGGGAGGGTTGTTCGGCGTCGTTTCCAGCCAGGATTGTGCCAAGGTCCTGTTCTACGGGACCGATTACCATTCGCACCTCGGGACCGAAAACGGCGGCATGGCCATTTTCGGGGACCGGGGGTTCTACCAGACGATCCACAGCATCAGCCAGGCGCAGTTCAAGTCGAAGTTCATCGGCGATTACCGGGAGATGAGCGGCACCATGGGGATCGGCTCCATCAACAACGTGGCGCCCCAGCCCCTGATCGTCCGGTCCCGGTTCGGCACCTATGCCATCGCGGCCAGCGGCCTCATCACGAACAAGGACTCCCTGGCCGAGGGGCTCCTGCGGCAGGGCGTCTCGTTCAGCGAGATGGCGGGCGGCGGCGTGAACCCCGTGGAGCTGGTGGCGCGTCTCGTCAACCGGGGCGAGACCCTCGTCGACGGCATCGTGAACATGCAGAAGCTCGTCGAGGGGTCCCTCTGCCTGCTGATCCTGAAGGAGGACGGCATCTACGCGGTCCGGGATCTTCACGGGCGGTTTCCCCTCGTCGTCGGGGGCACGGGGAAGAGGGGCGAGTACGTCGTCGCCACGGAGGCCAGTTCCCTCCAGAACCTCGGCTACGAGGTGATGATGTACCCGGGGCCGGGGGAAATCCTCAAGCTGAGCCGCTCCGGGATCAAGCCGCTGCGGCCGCCGTTGCCCGAGAAGAAGGTCTGCGCCTTCCTGTGGATCTACACCGGGGAGCCGTCGTCGAACTACGAGGGCAAGTCGGTCGAGATCGCCCGCGAGCGCTGCGGAAGGGCCCTGGCGCGCAAGGACCGGGTGAAGGCGGATTTCGTCACGGGCATCCCCGACTCGGGAATCGGGCACGCCGTCGGCTACGCCATGGAATCGGGCATCCCCTACAAGCGGCCCCTCGTGAAGTACACGCCGGGCTACGGCCGAAGCTACACGCCGCCCTCCCAGGAGATCCGGGACCTCGTGGCCACGATGAAGATCATCGCGGTGCGCGACGTGATCCGGGGCAGCCGCATGGTCGTCTGCGACGACTCCATCGTCCGGGGCACCCAGCTGAAGAATTTCACGATCAAGAAGCTCTGGGACAACGACGCCCGGGAGATCCACCTCCGCGTGGCCTGCCCGCCGCTGATGTTCCCCTGCATCTACGGCAGCTCGACGCGCACGAAGGGGGAGCTGGCCGCGCGGCGCGCGATCCGCACGCTACGGGGCAAGGACCCGGAGAGCATCGCCCCCTACCTGGACCCGAAGACGAAGGCCTACCGGGAGATGGTCGAATGGATCCGCAAGGACCTCAACGTCACCTCGCTCAAGTACCTGACCATCGACGAGATGATCGACGCCATCGGCCTGCCGGAGAAGGACCTCTGCCTGTACTGCTGGAGGGGCCGCTGACGGGGCTATGCAGCCTGACGAGAAAATGAGAGGGTAGGAGGGTGAGAAGGTTGGATTACCCGTCGGTCCGTGGTCCGCTTGCCTCCCCGCCGAGCTTCTTGCCTTCTCAGTTTCTTGCATTCTGATGATCGTAAGGGCGGGGCTCACAAGACCCTGCCCTTTTTTCGTTTTTCGTGATATGGAGAAGGCGTCGGAAGCGTTTCAACCCGGTGAATTCATGAGCGAACCCGCCGCAATCGCAAGGAAAAAGACGAGGCAGATCCGCGTGGGCGCGGTCCCCGTCGGAGGGGGGGCGCCCGTGGCGGTGCAGTCCATGACGTCCACGGACACCCGGGACGTGGATCGGACCGTCGCGCAGATCGGGCGGCTCGAAAAGGCTGGCTGCGAAATCGTCCGGGTGGCCGTGCTCGACGAGGAGGCGGCCCGGGCGATCCGGGCCATCCGCAGGGCCATCGGGATCCCGCTCATCGCCGACATCCACTTCAGCCGGAAGCTGGCCATCGCCGCCCTGGAGAGCGGTGCCGACGCCGTGCGGATCAACCCGGGGAACCTGGGGCGGGACGGAATCCGCGAGATCGTCGCCGCGGCGAAGGCCCGGGGGGCCTCCCTGCGCATCGGCGTCAACTCCGGTTCGGTGGAGAAGGCCCTGCTGGCCAAGCACGGGGGGCCCTCAGCCGAGGCCCTCGTCGAGAGCGCGCTGGGCAGCATCGCGTTCATCGAGGATCTCGGCTACCGGGAGTTCAAGCTCTCGCTGAAGTCCTCCGACGTGCCCACGACGATCCGGGCCTACCGGATGATCTCGGAACGCAGCGATTGCCCCCTGCACCTGGGGGTCACCGAGGCGGGGAGCGTGCTGGCCTCGAGTATCAAGTCCTCCATCGGCATCGGGACGCTCCTGCACGAAGGGATCGGCGACACGATCCGTGTCTCCGTCACGGGGGACCCGGTCGTGGAGATGACCATCGCCTACGGGATCCTCAGGGCCCTGGGCATCCGGAAGGTGGGCCCCGACATCATCGCCTGCCCCACCTGCGGGCGCTGCGAGATCGACCTGTCGGCCCTCGTCGAGGAGGTGGAACGGAAACTGGCGGGGATGCGGGCCTATCTGAAGATCGCCATCATGGGCTGTGTCGTCAACGGGCCCGGCGAGGCCGCCGAGGCGGACATCGGCATCGCCGGGGGCCGGGGGCTCGGTATCCTGTTCAGGCACGGCAAACCGGTCCGGAAAGTGAAGGAGGACGAACTCGTCGGGGTTCTCCTGGAGGAAATCGAACGGATGCAATCGGAAAGGGGGACGTGATCATGCGGTATTCCCAGATGTTTCTGCCCACGGTCCGGGAGGTGCCATCGGATGCGGAGGTCATCAGCCACCAGCTCATGATCCGGGCCGGGATGATCCGAAAACTGACCTCGGGGATCTACTCCGTGCTGCCCCTGGGGTACCGCACGGTGAAGAAGGTGGAGCAGATCATCCGCGACGAGATGGATGCGGCGGGGGCCCAGGAGGTCTACCTGCCCGCGGTCCAGCCCGCGGAGCTCTGGCAGGAGTCGGGGCGATGGGGCTTCTACGGCAAGGAGCTGCTGCGGTTCAAGGACCGCCACATGCGCGATTACTGCATCGGCCCCACCCATGAGGAGGTCATCACCGACCTGGTCCGCAACGAGGTGAAGACCTACCGGCAGCTGCCCCGGAACCTCTACCAGATCCAGACGAAGTTCCGCGACGAGGTCCGGCCCCGGTTCGGCGTCATGCGGTGCCGCGAGTTCGACATGAAGGACGCCTACAGCTTCGATGCCGACGAGCAGGGCGCCGACCTGAGCTATGAAAAGATGTTCAGGGCCTACACGCGGATCTTCTCGCGGATCGGCCTCAGGTTCCGACCCGTCGAGGCCGATTCGGGGAACATCGGCGGGGCGTATTCCCACGAGTTCATGGTCCTGGCCGACACGGGCGAGGACGCCCTGGCCTTCTGCTCGGCCTGCGACTACGCGGCGAACCTCGAGAAGGCCGAGATCGCCAGGCCCGAGAAGAGGGAGATCGACCCGGCGCAGTTCAAGCCCCTCGAGACGATCCACACCCCCAATGTCCGGACCATCGAGGAGGTCTCCGCGTTTTTGCAGGTGAGCCCCCAGGACATCGTCAAGACGCTCGTCTTCACGGCCGACGGCAAACCCGTGGCCGTCCTCATCCGCGGCGACGAGGAGGTCAACGAGGCCAAGCTCCGCAATTACCTGGGAGCCGACGCCGTGGAGCTGGCCACCGACGACATCGTCCTCGAGGTGACGAACTCCCCCAAGGGGTTTGCCGGCGCCATCGGGATCAAGGCCCCCGTCTACGCGGACTACTCGCTCATGAACCGCATCAACCTCGTCATGGGGGCCAACCGTGAGGACTACCACGTCAAGAACGCCAACCCCGGGCGCGACTTCACCGTGACGGCCTTCGCGGATTTGCGGATCATCAAGGAGTCCGACCGCTGCCCCCGCTGCGGGAAGCCCATCCGGTTCGCCCGCGGCATCGAGGTGGGACATGTCTTCAAACTCGGCACGAAGTACAGCAAGGCCATGAAGGCGACCTTCCTCGACCGCGACGGCAAGGAGAAATACATGATCATGGGCTGCTACGGGATCGGCGTGGGCCGGACCGTGGCGGCCGCCATCGAGCAGCAGCACGACGATCGGGGCATCGTGTGGCCCATGACCATCGCGCCGTTCCAGGTGATCGTCGTTCCCGTGAACGTCAACGACGCCAAGATCGCCGATGCGGCCGAGACGCTCTACCGTGCGCTCGAGGCGGCGGGCGTCGAGGTCCTTCTCGACGACCGGGACGAGAGGGCCGGCGTGAAGTTCAACGACGCCGACCTCATCGGCATTCCGATCCGGGTGACGATCGGACCCAAGAGCCTCGCCGCGGGACATGTGGAGATCCGCTTCCGCAGATCGGGCGAGACCCGGACGATTCCCGTCGCCGAAGCCGCCGGCGTGATCCGGGAGATCGTCGAGGGAGAGTTGAAAGCCCTGAATGATCCGCATAACGGACATCCTCGATAAGGTCGGGAAATACGCGACGCAGGCGGACCTGGAGCTCATCGAGAAGGCCTACATCTTCTCGGCCACGGTCCACGCGGGACAGTTGCGCCTGTCCGGCGAGCCCTATCTCACGCACCCCATGGAGGTGGCCAACATCCTGGCCGACATGAAGCTCGACGCGGCTGCGATCGTCACGGGGATCCTGCACGACACCGTCGAGGACACCCTGGCGACCCTGCCCCAGATCGAGGAGGCCTTCGGCAAGGATGTGGCCGTTCTCGTCGACGGGCTGACCAAGCTCTCCAAGATCACCTTCGCGAGCCGCGAGGAGAGGCAGGCGGAGAACTTCCGCAAGATGATCCTCGCCATGTCGGCCGACATCCGGATCATCCTGGTGAAGCTGGCCGACCGGGTCCACAACATGCGCACGCTCGAATTCCAGTCCGAGCCGCGGCGCACCGCCATCGCGACGGAGACCCTCGAGCTCTACGCCCCCCTGGCCAACCGCCTCGGGATCAACTGGATCCGCATGGAGCTCGAGGACCTCGCCTTCAAGTACCTCTACCCCGAGCCCTACAAGGACCTGGTGCAGCGGATCGACAAGCGCAAGGAGGAGCGGGACCGCTACACGCAGGAGGTCAAGGGCATCATCCAGCGGGAGATGGCCAACTTCGGGCTCAAGGGCGAGGTCGAGGGCCGGGCGAAGCACTACTACAGCATCTACCGGAAGATGGAGACCCAGCGGATCGACTTCGACGAGGTCTACGATTTGCTGGCGTTCCGCATCATCCTGGATTCCAGCAAGGAGAAGGAGTGCTACGAGGCCCTGAGCGTCGTCCACGCGCTCTGGAAGCCCGTGCCGGGCCGCTTCAAGGACTACATCGCCATGCCCAAGGCGAACAACTACCGCTCGCTCCACACGACGGTCATCGGGCCCTACGGGGAGCGCGTCGAGATCCAGATCCGCACCCGGGACATGCACGAGTGGGCCGAGGGCGGCATCGCCGCCCACTGGCGCTACAAGGAACGGGGGTCGCTCAAGGGAAGCGACCAGGAGCAGATCCAGAAGCTGAGAGACCTCTTCGAGGTGCAGCAGGACCTCAAGGACCCCCGGGAGTTCATGAAGAACCTCAAGCTCGCCCTCTTCCCCGACGAGGTCTACGTGTTCACGCCCCAGGGGGATGTGCGGGCCTTCCCGAAGGGGGCCACCCCCATCGACTTCGCCTACAGCATCCACACCGACGTGGGCAACCAGTGCGTGGGGGCCCGGGTGAACCGCAACATCGTGCCCCTGTCCTACCAGCTCCAGAACGGCGACACCGTCGAGATCATCACCCAGGCGGGGCGCCATCCCAGCAAGGACTGGCTCAAGCACGCCGTCACGTCCCGGGCCGTCTCGAAGATCAAGGCCTGGATCAAGACGGAGGAGCGCAACAAGAGCATCGCCCTCGGGCGCGACATCCTGGAGAAGGAGTTCCGCAAGCACAAGATGAGCCTCAGCCAGATCCTCAAGGCCGAGGAGCTCAAGCGGATCTGCGAGGAGTACTCCATCGAGGACGTCGACGACCTCATGGCCCTCATCGGCTACGGGAAGATCTCGGCCCGGCAGATCGTGAACCGCTACCTGCCCGAGGAGCCCGAGAAGAAGGAAGAGTCGCTGCCCGAGAAGATCTGGAAGAAGCTGCGCAAGCCGGAGGCCACCGGGGTGTCGATCACGGGGATCGACGACGTCATGGTGCGGTTCGGCAAGTGCTGCGACCCGCTGCCGGGCGACGAGATCGTGGGCTACATTTCCCGGGGCCGCGGGATGAGCGTCCACCGGGCCAACTGTCCCATGATCGCCGATTTCGACCCCGAGCGGATCGTGGACGTGCAGTGGAACATCACGGAGAAGCACACCTACCCCGTGCACGTGCGGGTGACCTGCAAGGACAAGAAGGGTCTGCTCGCCGAGCTGAGCACGGCCATCTCCGCCCACGACGTCAACATCAGCCACGCGACGGTGGAGACCATCCCCGGGGAGCAGGCGATCTGCGAGTTCGACCTCGACGTGACGGACCTGAAGCACTTCAACGATGTCGTGGGCGCCCTCAAGCGCCTGAAGGCCGTCGTGGCGGTGGAACGGATCCGGGTCTCCGACGCGAGGCCGGAGAAGAAGCCGGAGAAAAAGGCGGACAAGCAAAAGCTCCATTGAGCGGCCGGATCGGGCCGGCCGACGGCACGCGTCACCCGATGCCTCGTCCCCGCCGTTTCAGTTGACACGCCAATCCCCTTTCGGTATACAATCGCTTTCCCGCAGGAGCTCTGCGGGGCTGATCCCATGATCCGGTGAGCATGATGAGACTGCATCCATCGACGATGTTCGTGTTGGCCGCCCTTGCCGCAACGGCAATGGCCTGCGGCCCCGCCGAGGCCAAGGACCCGGCCGGGAGGTTCGTGGCGGTGCTCGACCCCGCCCATGGGGGGAAGGACGAGGGCGTGGTTCTGGCCCGCAAGGTCACGGAGAAGGACGTCACCCTGGCGATCGCGACGCTGGTGAAGAGAAATCTCGAGGACGCGAAGAACCTGACGGTGCGCTTCACGCGGATCGGCGACGCCGACGTGGCCATGACGGACCGGGTGGGCGCGGCGATCAAGGCCCAGGCCGACCTGTTCATCAGCCTCCACGTCAATGCGGGGTTCGAGAAGGAGGCGGCGGGCTACGAGCTGTATTTCCCCGGTTTCGCGGCGCAGGAAGCCGCCAGGGGGGCCTCCCGGGGGGAATCCGCCGCCATCGTCCGGGACATGGTCCGGACGAAGCACCTCAACGAGGGCGTCCGGTTCGCCCAGATCCTCCAGAGGAGGCTGGACCCGGTCTTCCCCCGCATGGACCGGGGGCTTCGCGAGGCGCCGGTGCTCATCTTGCAGAATCTCTCGGTCCCCGCCGTGGTCCTGGAGATCGGGTTTTCCACCAACCCCAACGACCGCAAGAGGCTCCAGGAGGAGTCGATCCAGGCCGCCGTGGCGAAGGCGATTGCGGAGAGCATCCGGGAATTCTTCCAGTGAGCGGGGAGGCCCGATGAGGAAAGACGGCCGAAGAGCCGACGAGATCCGCCCCGTCGTGATCACGAGAGATTACCTCCGCCACCCCAAGGGCTCCGTTCTCATCGAGATGGGCGACACGCGGGTGATCTGCGCGGCCTCCGTCGAAGAGGGGGTCCCCCCCTTCCTCAAGAGCACGGGCCGGGGCTGGCTGACGGCCGAGTACGCCATGATCCCGTCCTCGACCCACGAGCGCAGCGCACGCGAGTCCACGAGGGGACGAGTGGGGGGACGCACCCACGAGATCCAGCGTCTCATCGGCAGGGCGCTGCGGGCCGTGACGGACCTCACGGCCTTCGGGGAGCGGACGATCCACATCGACTGCGACGTGATCCAGGCCGACGGGGGCACCCGCACGGCGGCCATCACGGGCGCCTTCGTGGCCCTGGTGGACGCCTTCCGGAAGCTCCGTGCCGAGGGTCTCGTCGGCGGGATGCCCGTACGGGACTTCGTCTCCGCCGTCAGCGTGGGGATCGTGGACGGCCGGATGCTCCTCGACCTGCAGTACGAGGAGGACCACCGGGCGGAGGTGGACATGAACATCGTGATGACCCGCCGGGGGCTCTTCATCGAGGTGCAGGGAACGGCCGAGGGGGCGCCCTTCACGCGGGAGCGCCTGGATGGGCTCACCGACCTGGCCGCACGCGGCATCGCCGTGCTGACGCAGAAACAGATCGAAATCCTCGGGGAGACGCTCTGATCCGCCGAATCGTACTGGCCACGAGAAACGAGGGGAAGCTCCGGGAGCTGCGGCACATGCTCCGCGATCTTCCGGTCGAGGTCCTTTCGCTGAAGGACTTCACCGGGGTCCCCGAGGTGGAGGAAGACGGGAGGACCTTCCTGGAAAACGCCCGGAAGAAGGCCCGCGAGGTCTCCCGGCGCATCTCGGAGACCGTGCTGGCCGACGATTCGGGCCTCGAGGTGGACGCCCTCGGGGGCGAGCCGGGCATCCGCTCCGCCCGGTATGCGGGGCCGGGGGCAACGGATGCGGACAACAACGCGAGGCTCCTGAAGGCCCTCGAGGGAGTGCCGGCAGGGAAGCGGGGGGCTGCATTCCGCTGCGCCCTCGTGCTCTTCAGTCCCGACGGGAGCAGCGAGACCTTCGAGGGCGCCTGGCGGGGCGAGATCCTCTTCGAGCCCAGGGGTACGATGGGATTCGGGTACGACCCCCTCTTTCTCGACCCGGGGCAGGGCCTGACGGCCGCGGAACTGCCGCCGGAGGTCAAGAACCGCATCAGCCACCGCGGCCGGGCATTCGCGAAGTTCAAGGAATGGCTTGAAAAGGAAAGAAGTCAGGGAGAGCGGAAATGAAGAAGAGCAGAACAGAGACAGACGGTATTTTCGTCCGCTCTTCCGAGCTTCAGAACTTCATCACTTCCAGTCTTCACACGGGGCGTGGCGCAGTCCGGTAGCGCGCATGCTTTGGGAGCATGATGTCGCAGGTTCAAATCCTGCCGCCCCGACCAGGATGAAGGGGGCTGCAGCTTGCTGCAGCCTTTTTTTGACGCGCACGCAGGCGTCGGTTCCGGTTGCGCAGAGTACTTTTTTGTTGACGAATAGGCGTATGACGTGTAATTACCAAAATGGCAAGCGTACGGTACTCCGTGAGGCACGGTTCCCGATCCGGATGCCCGGACAGGGCAACCTTCGGCGCGTTCCCCCCCAAACATCCCCATAAACCCCGAAACCGGTTCCTGCAGCGCGACCAGGCTGGTCCGATCTTCCCGATCGGGAAAGAACGCGGGCGGCGGGCTGTCAACCATTCACAAGGAGGTGATTTATGGCGAGCGAGATGGCCGATCGGATGAAGCCCCTGACCGATTTCTATGCGAAGTGGTCCAAGGACTCACTCGAGATGATGACCAAGGGGATGGCGATGTACAACCGGATGAGCCGGGCCTGGACGGAAGTCGGCGAGGGGTCGTCCGCGGAGAAGCCCGAGGACTTGCTCAAGAAATGGACGGAGGCCTTCGGCGGCTCCTACAACGACCTGTTCGAGATGTACACGCAGCCCTTCAAGATGTTCGGCATGGGGGGCCAGGGCAAGGAGGAGTGGGAGAACGTCTTCGCGCAATGGCAGAAGATGTTCACCGCGATGACGTCCGGTTCGGCTCCCGCCGCAGGCGACGAGTTCATGCAATTTTCGAAGAGCTGGTTCGAAGGCTATTCGAAGGTCTGCCGGGCCTGGGTGGACAGCATGCAGAAGATGGGCGAGACCTGCAAGAACGCCATGACGGAGGGCGACAAGCCCGACTCGGCCATGGGCAGCCTTTCGGAGATCTCGGAGACGTTCATGAAGGAGTGGTCCTCCTTCGTGACGGAGCAGGCGCAGGCCTTCTTCTCCCTGTGGCGCTCACGGCTGCCGGCCGAAAAGAAGGAACCGAAGAAGCCGAAAAAGGAATAAGTCCGGAGAGACGGCTTCCCGGCCGGACGGAAGATGAAATGGAAAAGAGGCGCACCGTCTGCGCCTCTTTTTTTTGCCCCGTTGACGGTGCGGCGCTACCGCAGGGTGACCCTGTCCCCGGGAACGATCCCGTGGCGGGCGAACCAGCCCCGGTTGGTCTCGATGACATACTTGGCGGCCCCCGCCGAGCGGTACAGGACGCTCTCGTCGAGGGGGTGGGCCTGGTGAATGTTCAGGATGATGCCGTCGGCACCCACGAAGGCGATGTCGAGCGGGATGAGGGTGTTGCGCATCCAGAAGCTCAACTCGATGGGTTCCCGGTAGACGAACAGCATCCCCTCGTTCTCCGGCAGGGAGCGGCGGAACATGAGGCCGCGCTCCTGCTTCTCCAGCGTATCGGCCACCTCGACCCACAGGGCCGTCTTGCCGACGAGGATCCTCTTGAGCCGGGGCGATTGGGGGTCATTCGCAGAGGCGGCCCCAGGCGACAGCGCGAGGGCGGCCGCAAGCAATACGGCGACCAGGGGAACGGACATTCGCTTACCAGTATGCATACTCGTAACTCAGCCCGAGGATGACGAAGGTGTCGTTGTTCTTCTTGCCGTCGCCGGGCTTGCTGTTGTACTTGAAGTCGACCTCAAAGAGGGCGTAGATGTCGCGCAGCAGGGGCACCCGCAGCCCCTGGTCGGCCCGCCAGTACCAGGAGCTGGAGTCCGGAGTGTAGTAGCCCTCCTGGAAGTGGAACACCCTGAGCCATCGCGGGATCAACTCGTGGTCGAAGGCCACGGACCAGCGGCCCGAGGCCCCGCTCTTGTCGTCGCCCACCTTGGCGTCCTCGTTGAAATAGGAGATGCCCAGCTCGACGAAGAAATTCGTGCGGCGCGTGTCGTAGAACTGGCAGCCCAGGCCGAGACCCTGGGTGGCCCGCAGGTTCAGGTTGGCGAAGTCGTCGCGCTCCAGCAGGGCCGCGGCGTAGGTGTAGAGCTTCTCCGTCTGGAAGAAGTCATACTTGAGGAACCCCGTCCCGTTGCGCACCGTCGTGTCCCCGTCGGACTCGCCGTAGTTGAACTTGGCCTCTGCGGTGAAGCGGTGGCGCTTCGTCTTGACCTGGAAGAGGGTGGCCAGGTTCAGGGCCTTCGTGTCGGTGTTGCCGCTGGTGAAATTGCCGCCCAGGTTGAAATAGCCCCGGTAGACGGCGGGGTTGATCGCCTTGAGGTCGGCAAGCGGCATCTCCTTCAGGAGTCCCACCGTGGGGCTGGAAACCTGGAACTTGCCCGGTGCGGGGCACAGTACCCTGCCGACAAAGAACTCCTCGGTCTTGAGGACGACTCCCACGTCCTGGTCGGTCGACACGCACTCGACCTGCTCCTCGTCGAGCTGGATGCGCTGCTCGGAGTACTCCGTGTCGAGGAGGAGGCGCTCCTTCTCCCATCGGACAAGCTTGCCCGTGAGGCGATCGCCGTTCTTCAGGCGAACCTCATCGGCCGCCGACACAGTCGGCAGGGACAGCAGGGCGGCCAGACAGAGCGCGAATGCCGTGATCCGGTTCATCGGGGATCCCTCGGGGTCACGTGCGGTAGCGGGACAGGACGCTCTGCAGCTCCCGTTCCGTCACGGTGCGGATCTGCTCGAGCGTCTCGGCCGTGGACGATTCGAAGCGCAGGACGAGCACGGGCTGGGTGTTGGAGGCCCGGATGAGACCCCAGCCGTCGGCAAAGAGGATCCGGACCCCGTCGGTGTCGATGATCCGGTAATCCTCCCGGAACTTCTGCGTCACGTCCCGCACGACGTCGAACTTGATCTCGTCGGGGCAGTCGATGCGGATCTCCGGCGTCGTGACCGTCTTCGGGACATCGGCGAGGATCTCGCTGAGCCTGCGGTCCGTCCGGGAGAGGATCTCGAGGAGGCGCGCGGCGGCGTAGATCGCATCGTCGTAGCCGTAATACCGGTCGGCGAAGAAGAGATGGCCGCTCATCTCGCCGGCGAGCACCGCCTTTTCCTCCTTCATCTTTCCCTTGATCAGCGAGTGTCCCGCCTTCCACATGATGGGCCGGCCGCCGTGGGCCGCGATGTCGTCGTAGAGGCGCTGGGAGCATTTCACCTCGCCGATGACGGCGGCCCCGGGCCTTTCCTGAAGGATGAAGCGGGCGAAGAGCAGCAGCAGCTCGTCCCCCCAGAGGATGTCCCCCTGGTCGGTGACCACCCCGATCCGGTCGGCGTCCCCGTCGAAGGCGATCCCCACGTCGGCCTTCCTCTGACGCACCTGCACGATGAGCTCGCGCAGGTTGTCGGGCACCGTCGGGTCCGGGTGGTGGTTGGGGAATCGGCCGTCCATTTCGACGTGGAGGCCGTGCAGCTCGCAGCCGAAGCGCTCGAAGAGCGGCACGGCGAAGTGCCCGCCCACCCCGTTTCCGCCGTCGAGGACGACCCGCAGGCCGGGGCGGACCGTAACGTTTTCGTAGATGTGGTCCAGGTAGGCCTTCGAGATGTCCCGGCTTGAGGCCGTGCCGCTTCCCGAACGGAACGAACCTTCCTCGATGATCCGCCGCAGCGCCTGGATTTCGCCGCCGTAGATCGTGTCGGGACCCACGCAGATCTTGAACCCGTTGAACTCGGGCGGATTGTGGCTGCCCGTCACCATGACGCCGCCCCCCGTCTTCAGGTGGCGGACGGAGAAATACAGGATCGGCGTGGCGCAAATGCCGATGTCGATGACGTCGATGCCCGAGGCCAGGAGGCCTTCCTTGATGCGGACCGAGAGGGCGGGGGAGCTCAGGCGGCAGTCCCGGCCGAGGCTCATCGTCCGGACCCCGTGTTCCGAGGCGTAGGTGCCGATGGCGCGGCCGAGCTTCACGACGAGATCGGGCTGAAGGTCCTGTTCGACCCGTCCCCGGACGTCGTATTCCCTGAAGATGGTACGGTTCATCAGCGGCTCCCACTACTGTCCGGGATAAATTGTTTATTCGCTGTTTAAGGAGTTAATTCCTTTCGGGAAAGTTGTACTGCATGCCTGTCTTCGACTTGAAAACAAGCGGCGCATTCTGCCATCCTCCGCAAAGATTA
>Ga0209606_1000209_pt1 | contig 94343 bp, 62 predicted proteins | sample AD_UKC057_MetaG_FD_184412 | JGI IMG/M metagenome (GOLD analysis project Ga0209606, IMG submission 184412) | Active sludge microbial communities of municipal wastewater-treating anaerobic digesters from USA - AD_UKC057_MetaG (SPAdes) (version 2) | ecosystem: Engineered > Bioreactor > Anaerobic >...
ATTGGACAAGCTTCTTACGCGATCGTCTGGAAATGCTTTCATGAATAAGCCCGACTGGCAAGGATTTTCATGGGGTCGTGACCAGGGTCGGTCGTTTTGAGCGTTCCGCTATTGCTGTCACTTGGCCAATTACGAGCACGAATACCATTCACCGACTCACCGTTTCACCCATTCACCCATTCACCCATTCACCCATTCACCGATTCACCCATTCACCGATTCACCGATTGACCGATTCACCGGCATAACTGGCAACATCAATCGGTTGGCACTGCGGAGGTACCGCGAGCGGGAGCGAGCGGCGGAAAGGGGCCCTCGCGGTATCTCACCCCGGGCGCCGCACCACTCCGTCGGCGGCCGTCGACAGGCGCGGCGGGGCGCGGTTCGCCGGGAGCATCTGCCGCGGGCGATGGAATGGTGTCGCGGGCTCCGCGGGTTTGGCGGGGAGGGCTTTCGCGCCGCTCCCTCCCGGTCGCGGTACCTCCCGCTTGCCCGCCGGGCGATCGTGCCCGTAGTTGTGATCGTGCTCGTACTCGTAATTCGGACTCGTAATCGTGCTCGTAATCGTCATCGTAATCGTAATCGAGGCTCGCGGCTCGAGACTCGAGGCGCGTTCCTGCCATGCGAACATCGGAAATCGGATATCGGACATCGGATATCGGATCTGGGACCTCGGTTCTGGGTCCTTGCTCCCAATTTCCAGCGCCCGGCTCCCAGATCCAAGATTCAGTCCCCCGGTCTCATCAACAGCAAGAACGGGCGCACCTCCAAATAGCTGATGGAATATAAGCAATCACCGATAACCAATAATCCGAAATGACCGATGACAGATGACCAATGAAAAATGATCAATGAATTCTGCGTGTCCGTTGTGACTTCGTGGTGAGCATTCTGAGCCGAGGCACGATTACGATAACGAGTACGAATTTCGAGCACGGGTACCCATTCACCGCTTCACCCATTCACTCATTCACCAATTTTCCTCACTGTTCACTGTTTACTGTTCACCGATCACCTGCGCAGGCGGGACGCCTGCGCCACGGGCAGGCAAGATGCCTGCACCACCGACTCACCGATTCATCGAAGCCCAGAATCCTGTTGCCTTCGCCCGCCGGATGCGTTGAAATATCTCAGACTGTCCACAGCCCGAACGACACCCGGCAGGGGGCGCCATGATGCCTCGAGGGATCCGGATCCTGGCGGTGCTGGCCGCGCTGGCCGCGTCAGCCGGCGGTCCGGCGATTGCCGCCGCCGCGGAGGCGCCGGCCGCCGCACCCGCAACCATCGCCGCCTTCGCCCTGGACGACGGAGCACCCCGGCTGAGTCGCCTGGCGCAACCCCACCAGTATTTCGACCGGATCGGCCGCCGGGCGGCGCTCATGGGCTTCGAGGACGGCACCTTCGAAGCGTGGGTCTGGCCGTGGAAGGTGCTGCGCCAGTTCCAGCTCCAGTTTCTGCTCGGCTCCTCCACCCAGCCCATCGCCGCCCGCGATATCGTGCGCCGGATCACCGTCACCCCCGCCGCCACTGAGATCACCTACGCCTACGAGTCGTTCACCGTGCGGGCGGTGTACCTGGTACCCGAGAACGAACCCGGGGCGCTGGTGCTCCTGGAGGCGCGGACCACCGCGCCGCTCACGATCGTCGCCGGCTTCCTGCCGGTGCTCCAGCCCATGTGGCCCGCCGGCATCGGCGGCCAGTACAGCCATTGGGACGAGGACGCCAAGGCGTTCGTCATCTCCGAGGGACAGCGCCGCGTGCGGTTCCTGTGCGGCTCGCCGGCGGCCGGCGAGATGTCGGCCCCGCCGGCGCACATGTTTGCCGACAGCCCGCTCCAGTTCCGCCTCGACGTCCGCCCCGGGGATCCGCCGGGCCGCTTCATCCCCATTGTCATCGCCGGCGGCGATGGGCTGAAGCCTGAAGAAGCGCTCGCCCTCTACCGGCGCCTCGCCGCGGACGGCGCCGCGCTCCACGCGGCCAACGTGGCGGCGGCGCGGCGACTGATGGATCAAACAATCGCCGTCGAGACGCCCGATCCGCAGCTCAACGCGGCGCTGGACTGGGGCCGGCTGGCCCTGCACAACCTGCTGGTGGACAACCCGGCGCTGGGGCGCGGGCTGGTCGCCGGGTATGGCCTCTCGGGCGGCAGCGCCCGGCCCGGCTTCGCCTGGTTCTTCGGCGGCGACACGTGCGCCAACAGTCTGGCGCTGGACAGCCTGGGCGATTTCGCCGCGGTCCGGGACGGCCTGCGCCTCCTCCAGCGCTGGCAGCGGAGCGAGGACCATCCCATCCGGCGGGCGTCCCCCGACTCGCCCCCCGCCGACGTCGGCAAGATGCCCCACGAGCTCACCCAGAGCGCGGCGCTGGTGGATTGGTGGCACGCCTACCGCTACGGCTACAACCACGCCGACAGCACCCCCTGGTACCTCGTGGCCATGGGCGATTACCTGCGTACCAGCGGCGATGCCGCGTTCGTCCGTGAAAGCTGGCCGTCGATCGCGGCCGCGTGGCGCTGGTGCCGCGGCCGCGATAGCGACGGCGACGGCCTCATGGACATCACCGGCGCCGGCCTGGGCGCCCTCGAGTTCGGCCGGTACACCGGGATCCACACCGACTGCTACACCGCCGCCCTCTATCTCCAGGCGGCGCACGCCCTGGCGGACCTGGCTGCGGCGGCCGGCGACGCGGCCGTGAAAGCCGAGGCCGAGGCGGCGTTGGCCCGGGGGACCGCGGCTCTGGAGGAGCGGTTCTGGCTGGAGGAGGAGTCGATCTACGCCTATGGCATCGCCGCGGGCGGCGAGCAGGTCCGTGACCTCACCCCCTGGCCGGCGGCGGCGCTGGCGTTCGGGCTGGCCGATCCGAACCGGTCGGCGCGAATGCTGCGGCGCCTCAATGGGGCGGAGATGGCCACCGACTGGGGCTTCCGGACGCTGTCGGCGCGCTCGCCGCTGTACCAGCCGCTGTCCTACAACTACGGGGCGGTAATGCCCTTCGTGTCGCTGCTCGTCAACACGGCCCAGTTCCGCCACGGCTTCGCCCTGCCCGGCTGGGCGGCCCTGCGCGCCATGGCCGCCCACGCCTTCGACCACGGCGCCGGCGTGGTGCCCGAGGTGTTCTCCGGCGCCGCGAACACGAAGGTGGGCGAGGCCTATCACGACCAGGGCTTCTCGACGGCCGCTTACGTGGCGCCGCTGCTGCGGGGACTGCTGGGCCTGGCGCCGGACGCGCCGGCTGAGCGCCTGACGTTCGCCCCGGCGCTCCCCGCCGACTGGGACTTCGTTCACGTGAACCGCGTGCCGCTCGGCGGGCGGCGGGTGAACCTCTCCCTGCGCCGGACCGCGGCGGGGCTGGTGCTGGATGCGGACGTGTCCGGCGGGGAACCGGTGGAATTGGTCTTCCGCCCGCTCCTGCCGCCGGGCACGCGGGTGACGGGGCTCGCGGTGGACGGCGCCGCCGCGACTCCCGCCGTGACCGTCACGCCCCGGGGTGTCGCCGCCGCCTGCACGGTGCGGCTGGCCGGGGCGGCGTGCGTCGAGCTCGTACTGGACGAGCCGCCCGCCGTGTTCCTACCATCGGCCGAGACGGCGGTGGGGGATCCCGACCGGGGCCCCCGCGTCATCGACCAGTCTTGGACGGGCGCCGGCCTCCGCCTGGAGTTGGAAGGGCAGCCCGGCCGCGCGTACGCCCTCGGCGTCACCCGGCCGGAGCGCGTCCGCGACGTCGTCGGCGCCGAGCTGCGGGACGGACGGCTCTGCTTCATCATCCCCGGCGCGCCGGATGAGACCTTCGTGCCCCACGTGATCACGTTCGCGGTCGTCCCGCGAAAGGAGACACCATGACCCGACGCACCCTCTGGCTGATCATTCTGCCCCTGCTGGCGCTGGCGGCCGGCAGCGCGCCAGCGGCCGAGCAGCCGCCGGCCGTCTGGCGGGGCGTGCAGCCCCCGACCCTCACCCCAGCGGAAGTGCAGGCGGAGATCGCCGTGAAGATGGAACGGCTCCACGCGCTGATGGCGGCGCAGGGGCTCGACGGCGTCCTGCTCACCCAGGTCCGCAACGTCTGGTGGATCACCGCCGGCACCGTCAACAACCAGATCGTCCTCAACAAGGACGTGGGTGCGGCCTCGCTCCTCCTCCTGAAGGACGGCCGCCGCTTGCTGCTATGCAACGGTTCCGAGGCGGGCCGAATGATGGACGAGGGGCTGGCCCGGCTCGGCTACCAGCTCCTCGAGTACAACTGGTACGAAGCCAACCCGCTCAAGGACGTCCGCGCCGACCGCTTGCGCGAGGCCGCCGGGGCGGGGCGCATCGGCGCTGACGCCGACTTCCCCGGCACGGTGAACGTGGCCGCCGCGCTGCGGCCGCTGCGCTTCAGCCTCACCGACACGGAGCTGCGGCGCTATCGCTGGCTGGGGCGCGAGACCGCGGCGGCGGTCCAGGATGTCTGCCGCCGCCTGCAGCCCGGCATGGACGAGTTCGAGATCGAGGCGCTTGCCGCCGCGGCTCTCCGCGCTCGCGGCATCATGCCCACGGTGCTGCTGACCGCCGTGGACGAGCGCATCGCTAAATACCGCCACGCCCTGCCCGGCGGCGCCAGGCTCAAGCGCTACGCCATGGTCAACGTGGTGGCGGAGAAGTGGGGCATGCCGGTGGCCGCGACGCGCTTCGTCCACTTCGGCCGGCTCCCGGAGGATCTGGCGAAGCGGCTCCGCCAGACGGCCATCGTCAACGCCCGCTTCGAGGCGGCCACGGTGCCGGGCGCCAGGTGCGCCGACATCTTCGCCGCCTGCCGCGAGTGGTACCGCGCCGCCGGCTACCCCGACGAGTGGCGCAAGCACCACCAGGGCGGCGCCACCGGCTACGACGACCGGGAGTACGTGATCTATCCGGGCATCGCCGAAACCGTGCAGCCGGCGCAGGCGTTCGCCTGGAATCCCACCATCACCGGCGCCAAGGTGGAGGACACCATCGTGGCCCTCCCCGGCGGCGCCGAGGTGGTCACCCGGGCCGAGCCGTGGCCGGTGATCACCGTGCGCCTCGGCGGCCGCGACTGGCCCCAGCCGGCCATCCTGCTCCGCGACCTCCAGACCGGCCAGGAGCTGCCGCAGCTCGAGCCGGTCGTCGACGCGCCGGAGCACTGAGCCCGTGACTCCGCCCACCCGTTCGGAAAGGAGACCCGCATGCAGCAAGCCATCGGCCTGACCGTCTTCGACTGGCTCGTCATCGCCATCTACTTTGCGTTCGTCATCGGGCTCGGCATCTACCTCAAGCGCTACACCCGGAGCGAGGAGGACTTCTTCCTGGCGGGGCGACGCAATTCCTCATGGGTCGCGGGGCTGGCGTTCCTGTCGGCCAACCTGGGCGCGCTGGAGCTGCTGGGGATGACGGGCAACACATTCAAGTACGGGATGTACGTGGCCCACTTCTACTGGATCGGCGCCATCCCGGCCATGGTCTTCCTCGGCATCTACATGATGCCGTTCTACTACAGCAGCCGGATCAAGTCGATCCCCGGCTACCTCAAGCTCCGCTTCGACGAGAAGACGCGGGTGCTCAACGGCATCGCCTTCGGCGTGATGACGATCCTGGTGTCGGGGATCAACCTGTACGCCATGGCGCTGGTGCTCCACACCTTCCTCGGCTGGAACTGGGACGCCAGCATGTGGGCCTCGGCGGTGACCGTGGCGGCGTACGTCACCCTGAGCGGCCTGATGTCGGCCATCTTCACCGAGATCATCCAGTTCTTCCTCATCTGGTTCGGGCTGTTCCTCGTGTCGATCCTGGGCATCGTGGAGATCGGCGGCGTGGACGAGGTGCTGCGCCGCGTGCCGCCGGCGTTCGCCGCGCTCTGGTCCACCTCGGCCGACCCGGCCGCCAACGGCATGATGATCACCTGGGCCGGCATCGTGCTGGGCCTGGGCTTCGTGCTGTCGTTCGGCTACTGGACCACCGACTTCCTGGTGGTGCAGCGGGCGTTTTCGGCCCGCGACCTCCGGGCGGCCCGGATGACGCCCATCCTGGCCTCGTTCTTCAAGATGGCGCTGCCGTTCCTGGTCATCATCACCGGGCTGGTCGCCATCGTGCTGTCGCGCGACGCGGGGAGCGGCTTCCAACTGCTGGTGGACAAAGGCCAGGTCAACTACGACTCGGCCCTGCCGCTGCTGATCGCCCGCTACTACCCGGCCGGGCTCATGGGCCTCGGCGTGACCGCCCTGCTGGCCGGCTTCATGGCGGGGCAAGCGGGGAACATCAGCGCCTTCAACACGGTGTGGACATACGACATTTACCACTCCGTCCTCAACCGCGGCGCCTCGCCCCGGCACCTGCTCTGGATGGGGCGGGTGAGCACGGTGGCGGGGATTCTGCTCAGCATCGTCACCGCGTACTGGGCCAAAAGCTTCCCCAGCATCATGGACTACATGCAGGCGATCTTCTCCTGGGTGAACGCGCCGCTTTTCGCCACGATGCTGCTGGGGATGTTCGTCTGGTGGATCACGCCGAACGGGGCCTTCTGGGGCCTGGTGACGGGGATGAGCTCCTCGGTGCTCCTGTACCTGGGGGTGAAGTTCCAGTGGTTCGATGCCGCGCGCATCACCTTGTCGCACCCCTACAGCGACATGGCCGCCAACTTCTGGCGGGCGTGGTGGGCCTGGCTCATCTGCTTCGGCGTGACCATCGCCGTGAGCCTGTTCACGGCGCGCAAGCCGCGCGAGGAACTGGCGGGCTTGGTCAAGGGGCTGAGCGCCGGAGCGGCCGAAGCTCCCGTGCCCTGGCAGAGGCGGCCGGAGTTCTGGGGCGTGGTGGCCCTGGTGCTGCTGGTGGCCCTGAACGTGTACTTCTGGTGAGGAGGCGACCCATGCGATCCATCTGGTTCTTTGTCGGACTGATGCTGCTGGTCATGGGCGCCATCGTCACCGCCGCGGGCGCCTGGCAGCTCGCCCGGCCGCCGGCGGCGCCGAAGGTGCTGGCCCAGTACCATCCGTCCCTCTGGTGGGGGCTGGTCATGATGGTGTTCGGCGGGGTGTTCCTGTGGGCGGGACGGCGCCGGACGGACGCGTGAGGCGCGAGCCGCCTCCGGTCGCGGGGTGAGTCCGTCGCCGTGTGGGGCGGATCATTGATTCCAGATACAAAGGAAGATATCCGATGAAAGGACTACGGCTATTCCTGTTGATGGTGCTGATGAACGCGCTGGCGGCGGTGTCGGCGGCGGAACCGGCCGCCGCGCAGCAGCTCCAGGAGCTGCAGGGGACGCTGGCCGCCCTGCAGGCCCGGCTGGACGCCCTGGTGAAGCAGGGCGACGCGGCGCGGCAGAGCGAGATCGACGCGTTGCGCCGCCTGCTGGCCGACGCCGGGCGGCGGATTGACGCCCTGGAATCGGCCGCTCCGGCGCCGGAAGCCTCAACGCTTGCCGCCGTGCCGGCCGCCGCCGTGGCGGAGGGCGGGGGCGCCGGCCCCGTCGTCATGGCGGATGACCGGCCTGCCGGCCCGAGTCCGACAAAACCCTCCCTGGACTGGTACGGCAGCCTCCGGGTGCGCGCCGGCATCGCCTCCAACGGGCAGACGGAAATCGCCGACCGGTTCTCCCGGCTGGGCCTCAACGGCCGCGTGCCGCTGGCCGACGGGTACGCGTTCTTCGGCCAGCTCGAGCTCGGCGTGAACGTGGTGAATCAGAATCCCGAGATCGTGGTCAGCGGCGACTCCGGCATGGCCTATGGCGAAGGTTCTGAGGCGGTAAAATCCCGTATCGGCCGCGTGGGAGTGGAGACGCCCTTCGGCACGTTCTCCTGGGGCAAGCAATACTCGCCGTACTACGACGTGGCCGGCCTCACCGACATGTTCTTCACGTTCGGCAGCGAGGCCTCGGGCGCGTTCGGCACCGATGACGGCGGCATTTCCGGCACGGGCCGCTCGGAGCAGGCGTTCCAGTACCGCCACCGCTTTGGGCCCGTGCATGTGGGCGTCCAGGTTCAGAACCGGACATGGACCGACGAAAACGCGAGCTTCGCCGACACCTACGGCTTCATGGCCGGGCTCGACGTCACCTCCTCGCTCACCGTGGCCGCAGCGTTCAACCAGGTGCGGGACGGTGTGGACAAGCCGAAGCTGAACCAGCCCAAGCGGGGCGACCAGGCGTTCATCGTGGGCGGCCGGTGGTCGCACGGCCCGTTCCAGGTGGCCGCCGACTACGCCGCCAGCCTGAACCATGAGGTGGACGACCAGGACGTGTACTTCAACGGACGGGGCGTGGAGCTGTACTCGCAGTACGACGTGGGGCCGAAGTGGTCGTTCGGCGGCGGCTTCAACTACCTGTGGTCGGCGGGCGGACACCCGGGCGAATACCGCCGGCTCAACGGTCTGGGCAGCGTCACGTTCCACTTCAACCAGACTCTGGATGTCAACGCCGAGATCAAGATCGAGGGGAGCCGGGCCACCGACGGCTCTGCGCTGCGCCACTCCATTCTGGCTTGGGGCGTGAATTACAATTTTTAGCCTGGCATCGGCCTGAATGCTAAGCTTCGCCCTGTTGGCGTCCGGCTGCAGCGAGAAAACACCGCGATTGCCGGATCCGCCGACGATGGTGGAGAATATCGTGCACCAGGACGTGCCTCGGTACACATTTGGCCCGCTGAAGCGCCATCAGCCAGCAGGAGCTGGATAGCACCCGCCTCGATCAAGATTTCACCACCGTCGCCACGTCGGTGGAAGGCAGGGCGACGGACCCGGTCGTCAGTATTCCTCGAAGTACTTCTGGATCTGCTTGATGTCGGTCGTCTTCGTGAGCGCGAACCGGAGCAGCACCCGCGCCTTCTGCGGATTCAGGTCCATCGCCGCGACGAATCCCAGCGCGTCGTCGTTCAGTTCGATGTTCCGGCGCACGATGCCGCTGCCCACGCGGGAGCTGCGCACCACCACCACGCCCTTCTTGGCCGCCGCGGCGAGCGCGTCCACCATGGTTTTTGTCGCGTTGCCGTCACCCACGCCGGCCAGGACGATCCCCTTGGCGCCGGCGGCGACCGCCGCATCCACCAGGGCGCCGTCCACGTTCTCGTGGGCGTAGACGATGTCCACCCGCGGCAGCGCCGTCAGTCCGTCGAGGGAGAACTCGCTCTTGGTGTTGTGGCGCTGGGTGGAGTAGCTGAAGTATCGGTTCTTGCCGTAGTAGGCCTCGCCGATCGCGCCGCGGTTGGGCGAGATGAAGGTCTGCACGTCGGTGGTGTTGGTCTTTTGGATGTAGCGTGCCGCGTGCAGGTCATCGTTGGCCACCACCAGGGTGCCCAGGCCCTTCGCCGCGGGGTCGGCCGCCACGGCCACGCCGTTGTACAGGTTGAGGGGCCCGTCGGGGCTGGTGGAGGTGGCGGGCCGCATGGAGCCGACCAGCACCACCGGCTTGTCGCTGTTCACCACCAGGTCAAGGAAGTAGCCGGTCTCCTCCAGGGTGTCGGTGCCGTGGGTGATCACGATCCCGTCCACGTCGGGCGTGGCCAGGAGCTCGTTGATGCGGTTGGCGAGCTTGATCCAGACGGCGTCGTTCATGTCCTGGCTGCCAATGCTGGCGATCTGCTCGCCGGTCAGGCGGGCCATCTTGTCCATCCCGGGCGCCGCCTGGATGAGGGTTTCGATGGACAGGCTGCCGGACTTGTAGCCGGGATCGCCCTCCTTGGGCTGGACGCCGGCGATGGTGCCGCCGGTGGCCAGGATGACGATGTGGGGCAGGGGCTTGGCGGCCGCCTGCTGGGCCGCGGCGCCGCCCGCCAGCGCCGCGATCAGGATCAGCGTGACACCGAGCGAGTGAAAGGAACGTTTGGAATTCATGGGTCCTCCCATTTTATTTCATTAAAAGTACGATCACGGGTCCCCAGGCCGTGAGCAGGATGTTGCCCACCGCGTATGGGACGGTATATCCGAGCACCGGGAGCTTGCTGCCCGCTTCGTCCTGGATCGCCCGAAGCGCGGCCGTGATGGTGCCCGCCCCGGAGCAGGCTCCAAAGAGGATGACCGGGTTCATCTTCAGGACGTAGCGGCCGAACAGCACCGCCGCCAGATGCGGCATGACGGCGACCAGCAGTCCGACGAAGATCAGACTGGGGCCAAGTTGCTGAACCCCGGAAACGAAGCTGGGGCCCGCGCTCAGGCCGACAATGCCGATGAAGACGGCCAGCCCGACGGTGTCGAACACCCACAAGGCCGCCTCCGGGATGCGGCCGAAGGTGGGGCGCACCGAGCGCAGCCAGCCGAACACCAGCCCCATGATCAGCGCCCCGCCGCTGGCGGTGAGGCTGAGGGGTAGGTCGCCGACCACGATCGTCAGCAGGCCGACGAAGCCGCCCAGCAGGATGCCCAGGCCGACGAAGACGATGTCGGTTTCGCTGGAGGGCCGCTCGATGTAACCCAGCGCTTGGCCGGCGCGTTCGACGTCCTGCCTGGCACCCACCAGCCGGAGCATGTCGCCCCGGTTGACCACCGTCTCGGCGGTGAACGGGATCTCCTCGCCGCCGCGGATCAGCTTCAGCAGGCCGACCCCGCGCCCGTGCCGCTCGGCGAGCGTCTTCAGCGTCTGTTCCGCCGCGTCCTTTTTCGTAACCACCGCGTCCAGCGCCGCTGCGGGGAAATCGAGCAGCTCCCGGTCCTGGACCTCCTCGCCCAGCGGGACGGATGTTTCCAGGAACACATGCCTCCGGGCGCTGATTGCGACGATGTCGCCGGGCTGGAACACGGTGTCGGGATTCGGCTCCACCAGACCGCCTCCCCGCCGGAGCCGCTGGACGAACACCCGGTCGGAGGCGAAGGAACTTTCGATGTCGGCCACCGTCCGTCCGGCCAGCGGCGGACCGGCGACGCGGTAGGCGCGCACGTCCCACTCCCGGTAAGCGGACCTCACGCCGGCTTCTTCCTTGGCGGAGCCGGTCATCTGCTGTTCGAGTTTCCGGCTCTCCTCCTTCAGGTTGACGCGGATCAGCCGGGGCCCAAGGCTCGAGAGGAACCACACCACGAAGGCCGTCCCCACCAAGTAGCTGACCGCGTAGGCCACCGGGATGTTGTTCAGCAGCTTGTCCTTCTCGGCCTGGGGGAGATCGAGCTTCTCGATGGTCTGGCCGGCTGTCCCGATGACCGTGGATTCGGTGAAGGCCCCGGCCATCAGGCCGGCGGCCGTCCCGCAGTCGTAGCCGAGCAGCTTGGATGCCGTGACCGCGGTGACGAGGCTGGTCACGCACAGGACGACAGTCAGGGCGACCTGGGGCAGGGCGTTCTTCTTGAGGCCCCGGAAGAACTGCGGGCCCACCTTATAGCCGGTGGCGAACAGGAACAGGTCGAAGAACACGATCTTGACGATGGGCTCGACGCGGATGTCGAGCTGGCCGATGAGCACGCCGGCCAGTAGCGTGCCCACGACGTTACCCAGGGCGAAGGTGCCGATGCGGATCCGCCCGATCAGGAATCCGATCGCCAGGGTCAGGAAGATTGCCAGTTCGGGGTTTTCGCGGAGCGCAGTGATGAAGTATTCCATGAAACCAGCCTCGCGCAGAAACTTGGGTCGGTACCGGACGCCCCCGCGGGACCATCGGAAGAAGGGCGGATCCGGTCGATGCCATCCAACATACACCATCGCCCGGGTCCTGGGGAAGAGCAGGGAGGTTGCGAACGCATCGAATCGGGCCGGGACCCTGTCGGGCGGTGTCCCGGCCCCCGGCTGTTATTTCGGTTTCGAGGCGTACGGGTTCAGCTTGAGCGCATCGACGATGTGCGCGATGGCCTTCTGCGCCCGGACGCTGTTGCCGGCGTCGTCCAGGGGCGGCGAGATCACGGCGATGCCGAACCGTCCCGGCACCACGGCGATGATGCCCCCGCCCACGCCGCTCTTGGCCGGCAGGCCGGTCTGGTAGAGCCACTTGCCCGAATCGTCGTACAGACCGGCCGTGGCCATCACCGCCAGCACGTACGGGACGTTCTTGGCGTCGATCACCTGCTTGCCGGTGACGGGGTTCTTGCCGCCGAACGCCAGCGTCGCCGCCATGCAGGCCAGGTCCTTGGCGTTGACGCCCACGGAGCACTGCCGGGTGTAAATATCCGTCGCCTGGAGCGGATTCTCCTTGATGTAGCCGTAGGCGTACATCAGCATGCCGATGGCTTGGTTGCGCTGGTTGGTGTCGGCTTCCGATTTGTACACATCCTGCAGGACCGTCAGCCGGCGTCCCGCAAAGCCGTCGTAGCAATCCATGATCTTGGTCCAGATGTCGTCGGCGGTGGTGCCCTGCACCATGGAGGTCGCGGTGATGGCCCCGGGATTGACCAGCGCGTTCATCTCCGGCCCGCCGCCGAGCTTCTTGGAGATCTCGACGGAGACGATGGAGTTGAACCGCATGCCGGTGGCGTCGACGCCGATGTTCTCCGCGATCGCGTCCGGCCCCTGCTGTTGCATGACCAGCGCCATGGTGAACACCTTCGAGATGGACTGGATGGACACCTCGGTGGTGAGGTCGCCGGCGGCGTACACCTTGCCGTCGGGGCCGATCACGGCGATGCCGAACAGGTTCGGGTCGACCTTGGCCAGCGCCGGGATGTAGTCGGCGTTCTTGCCTTCTTGGAGCCCTTTGAACTTCTCGTACGCGGCCTTGACGGCGGTGTCAATTTCGGCGGACGTCTGGGCACACACTCCCATCGTCAAGGCGACGAATAGGGTAACGGCAAGGGAGAGGAAGCGTATCCGTTTGACTTTCATTATTTGCCTCCCAGGGTGTAATCAAAGTTGTACTTGGCGCTGAACTGAATCTTCACGCCGGTGGAGTCAAAGCCGTCCAGATAGTTCGACCGTTGGCCCCATTGGAACTCACCGCCCACCATGACGTTGGGGACGGGGTAGTAGAGCAGGTTGCAGAGGGCGTACTGGCTCACTCTGAGGGCATCGGACGCCTGGCCGTCGGAGTTGTCGATGTCGATGCGCGAGTAGCCGATGGTGGACGAGAACTTTTTGTTCCAGTTGTGGTCTAGGAAAATGTGCGTGCCGAGAAGCGGCAGGGGCTTCCCGATGATCGGCCGGACGGGATCTTGGAAATTGTTCTCGATGCCGATGTCCACCGGGGCGTCCTGCATGTAGTTTTCGTCGCCGCGCCCGTAGTTGATCTCCATCCGCAGCACGTCATTGGACGTGACGTTGACGCACGAACTGAGGTTGACGCCCCAGCCCGTCGCATGCCCGCTTAGGTCATACGGGTCGTCGAGCATGTCGTCCCAGGCGATCCGGCGGAGCAGGCCGGCGGCCTTGACGTAGCCCCAGTCGTCCGTGTACTTGTACCCGAAGGTGAGATCCGGCAGCGGATTGCGTCCCTTGATGTTCTGGATCTCGATGCGGTCGGAATACACGCCGCCGTCGCCGCTGGCCCCGGGGCGCTCCAGCGCGACTGCCAGCCAGTGGTTTTCGGTCTGGACCGGGGTGAAACGGACCTGAACGTTGCGGAAGAAGACCATCCCCGAAGGTCCCCAGTATTCCAGCGAGTTGGGCCACACGTCCGGATCGGAAAAAACGCTGTCGGTCTGGCCCGCCAGGAACCAGCCGAGTTCGCCGTAGGCGTGGCGCAGGCGGATGGTGGTCTGGCCGGCGTCGACGCCAGTCCCGAACATGTCGAACTCGAACTTCGTCTTCAGCTCGCCGTAGCCGGTGGGCAGTGAAGCCTTCACGCCGAACCGGGTCTGCCGGACGCCGGCGAAGGTCGAATTGTCTTCACCGTACTGGTTCTCGTACGACGGCAATCTCGATACGCGCATGGTGTCGTACCAGTCCGGATGGATCTGGGTGAAATTCTGGCCCATGTCCAGCATGGCGAAGCCGTAGATGGTCATGGACGCCTTTGGTTCATCCTTTTGGGGTGGCTCCGGCTGGGGCAGCGGCGCCGGCGCGGCGGCCTGCTGCGCCTCGGCCTTCTCCTTGTCATTCAGCCGTTTCTCCAGCGCCGCCATCGCCTTCTTCAGCTCTTCCATCTCCTTGCGGAGCTGCGCGGCGGTGGCGTCGTCCGCCGTCTGGGTGGGTTGCTGGGCCCATGCGCCCAGGGCCAGCGCCAGCATCAGGCCGGCGATGACCGCCCAGCGCCAGCCCTTGCCGGCGAGTTGTGTGTGTGTCCGCATGAAACTGCCTCCTGTTATGTCAAAATCAAGTCGATTGCTTCCAACGCTGTTGCGGCCGCTGCCTTTTCACTTCACATTGACCTTCTCCCAGGCGCGCACCTTGCGCCGGGCCTCGTCGAAAAGCCGTTCGTAATTTCCCTTCAGTAACTTTTCCCGCGTTTCTGGAGTCAACTTGGAGAACAATGGTGCATACAGGTCATACACTTTCAAATACTTCGTTTGGTCCGTGGGCCCCACCTCGTCGGTGCCGAACAGGAAACGGTCGGGATATTTATTGATCAGGTCGGCCGTCGCCTGGACCGCCTCCGGGGTGGCCGTGACGTACTTGGCGGTCTCGTCCCAGGAGATGTCCATGTACAGGTTTTTCAACTCGGGCGCCGCCAGGGCGCGCGCCATCATGCCCAGCTGGTCGGGCACGGGATGGACGATCCGACCCAGTCCCAGGTGGGACCAGATGATGGTGGTCTGGGGATGCCGCAGGAAGAGATCCCGCAACTGGACGATCTGGTAAGGCTCCTGCCCCGGTTTGGGAAACGGCATGTCGATGTCATTGTGGAGAATCACCACCAGGCCGGCTTCGGCGGCGAAATCCAGGATCCGGTCCAGGGCGGGGTTCGTCAAGCTAGCGGTCTCGCCGGCGATCTTGGCGGAGACGAACTCCTTGTGGATGGTGAACTCGCCGATGCCGGAAAACACGCCCGGAAAGGTCTTCAACACCCGCCGGATGTGGTCCGTTGCGTACATGTCGGCCGGGTTGAAGCCGGTGATCATGGGATCGAGGCGGGCCTGCTGCTCGGGGGGCAGCGACTTGTAGGCCATGGCGATATAGGCGTCGGTGAAGGAGTAGTAGTACAGCGAGGCGTCCGTCTGCAGGTAATACCACGGCGCGAAGTCGCCGGTGTTCCCGTACGACCACATCTGCTGCAACGGCAGGCCAAAGAGCACCGCCCGGCCCACCTGGTCGCCCATGACCTCCAGGAAGACGCGGATGTCGGGACCTTCCTGGATGTAGTTGGTCAGGTGGACGTGGGCGTCATGGAACAGGTACGTGTCGGTCGGCGGCGGGGCCGCTTGCGGCGCCCCCGGGGCGAACCGGACGGCCGAAACTGCAACGATTGCAAAGATCCAGAGAGCGATTCCGGAGTGTCGTGAATCCAATCTGCTCATGTTCATGAACCTTCCTGTCGAAATTGCCGGTCCAGCTCGTCGCCTGCCGGAGCGGCGCTGTTTATCCGCGCTTCATCGGGATCAAAAATTCAGTTCGCAATTCGAGTGGAACACCAGGCCGGTGCCTCCCAGCGCAAAGGGGACGGATGAGTAGCCGACGGGAGATTTGTGCAGGTAAAGCGCTTCGGTGTTCCAGCGAAAGATTTTATTTTTCCAGGGGAACCAGTTCACCCCGGTCCGGACGTCCCACGGGTCGCCATACTGTCCGAAGATGGTCGACGCGCCGGCGTAGAGCTGGAGCGATTTGGGGATCACCATCATCGAGGTTTGCAATTGGCAACCGTGGTCGAAGAGCCCGGGAAGTCCCTCGGTATTGGGGCCGCGGAAATTCCCGATCCACCGCAAGAAGTATTCCCCGTCCAGCGAGAACCCCCGGTACTTGAGGCCCCCGTCGAATGCGGTCATCTTGTACGTCGCTTCGGTGATATTGATCCCTTCCCCGAACAGGCCGGGCGTGAAGATGATGCTGCCGTCCGAGAGCCGGAGCTGGGTATTCTCGATGGATTCGGTGTTGGGCTGGCTCTGCCGGTCCTCGTCGCTTCGGGAAAAGTGCGCGCCCAGGCGAACGACGAGATTTTCGTGGTTCTCGAAATCTCCGAAGGCGACGCCATAATCGTCGGCGCAGGGCGTCCAGACCAGGGCGCCGGCGAAGGTGTTGAGACGATAGTTGAGTTGGGCCGAGCTCACGCCGAGGATGCTCAGGTTGTCGCCGAGCATGGCATGGTATCTCAGGTGATCGGTGATCTGGCCCTTGGCCCAGAAGCCCATGGTGTAGGATGGCCGGAAGAATTCGTCGGCGATCAGGCGGGAATCCTCCGACAACCAGAACGGGAAGTTCCCTTCGACGCTCCGAGTCCCGGGCAGGGCGTTGAGCCCGCCCGACAGGGTGATGTACTTGTTGAAGGTGTAATTCAGGTTCCCGCCGAGAATCACCTGCGCACTCTGGCCCATCGAGGCGTTGGAAGTCCAGGCATAGAGGTAGTAACGGAACTGCGGGCTCAGGATCCAGCCGAGAAATTTGATCTGCACCTTGTTGAGCTGAATGTCTTGGCGCTGCTGGACATTTTTGGTATTGCCAAACGCGTCCGTGTACGTCTCATCGAGGCCCAGTTGGTTCAAATATCTGACATAGCTGATGATGCTGATATTCATGTCGCCGTACTCGGTGTCGGCCACCTTGAAACCGAAATTGGGCGTGTAGGAGCCGAACTTCTTCCGCTCCGGCCCGGCTGTGGGTTCGACGCTGACGTCGCCTTTCCGGACTTCGGCCTCCAGCGTCACGCTTTTCTGTTCCGTCAGAGGCGCCGGTTGCCTGGTCGGAGCCTGCGGAGCTGCCTCCGGCGCCGCCGCTCCGGTAGACGACGCCAGGGGGGTGCCGGCCGCCGCCTGGGCCGCCTCCAGCTTGGCCACGCGCTCCTGGAGGCTTTTGATGAGTGCCATCATTTCCTTCTCGCGCTCGGTGAGCGGCGCCTCGTCTTTCTGCGGGGGCGGTGGAGTCGCATCCCCCGTCTGAACCAGTCGGGGGGCGGCGTCCTTTCCGGCCGCGGTCGCTGGAGCGTTCGCTGGATTCGAGCCGGGCGGGCAGGCCCCGGTTTCTTTGGCGGAAGACTGAGCGGTTCTTTCCTCCGGACCGGCCGGCGCCATGGCTGCGGCCGGCAGGGCCAAAAGCAGAAACAAGGTCGGAATCGCCGAGACCGCCTGGATTCGTGAAGGGCGCATGCCTGGGCTCCTGTGGATTGATTTCAGCACGTTGGGTGTTTGGATAAGTCCTACTCCTGCGGTTGTTGATTTTGCCGACGACGGCTCAACATTTGAAGATTAAGAGCACGAACTGTGCCACTCGCTTTCCCAGTCTTTGGATAGTCCGCAACTTGCATATAAACAAATAAATATATTGCGCTGGCACGAACTGGAAAGGCAGGGATGGGGAGACGAAAGTACTAAATATCATACCGAATAATGCTTTTCGTACTTCCATCGGGCACCGTGTCTGAGTGTGATCCGACCTTGTCACACCTGGAATCAAACACGGGCGCCGCCGCCGCGTTCGTTGCCAGTTCCCCCCATTCCAGCCGAGAACATGCCGCAGCGGAGGCTGGGGCGCAGTTGTCCCCGATCGCCGTGACCATACGAAGAGTTTCGTTTGGTATGATATTTCGTACTAGCATCAACCCGAATTCATCGCGCGAGACTTTGCCGGGGTACGTTTAATGACTGATAGAAAGAGAGTTGAATGCAGATATGGCGACCTTCAAGTCGAGTGGCATCGTTTGTGCAATGGTTGTTTCGCTCGGCCGGCTGCCATGGGCATGGTGTCTTCGGCGTACGTCAGGCCGATCAAGGCGCCGGCGGTTGGTTCGAATAGCCGCGGGCCGGGAGGACATCGTAGTTTTTCTCATTGACGGGACGGTGGTTCTGGCATATTTTTCAATCATTACCAACGGCTCGTCTGCGTGAGTTCCCGCCGGGAGTTTAGCCGCCGCCAAAAATTGGCCGGGAGGAGAAGTCGGTCATGGGCAATAAGCAGAAGGACAAGCAAGAGAAGAAGGGCAAGAAGAAAGACAAGAACCCGGTCTCCGCGCCGCCTGAAGGGGACGCTCCTGCCCCGGCCAAGCTCTCGCGCAAGGAGTACGAAGCCGAGCTCGAGGCGCTCCAGATCGAGCTGGTGAAACTCCAGCTCTGGGCCCTCAAGAAGGGTAAAAAAATTGTCATTCTGTTTGAAGGGCGTGACGCCGCGGGGAAGGGGGGCACGATCCTGCGGATCATGCAGCATCTCAACCCCCGCACGGCGCGCAAGGTCGCCCTGGCCAAGCCCACCGAGGCCGAGCGGGGCCAGTGGTACTTCCAGCGCTACGTCCAGCACCTGCCCACCGCCGGCGAGATCGTGGTGTTCGACCGGTCGTGGTACAACCGGGCCGGCGTTGAGCGGGTCATGGGATTCTGCACCGACAAGGAGTACGACGACTTCATGCGGTCGATCCCGTTCTTCGAGATGATGCTCATCCGCACCGGGACCGTGCTCATCAAGATCTGGCTGGATATCTCCAAGGAAGAGCAGGCCAAGCGCTTCAAATCCCGCCACAGCGATCCGCTCAAGCAGTGGAAGATCAGCCCCATCGACGAGGAAGCCCAAAAGAAATGGGACGAATACACCAAATGCAAACGGACCATGTTCAAGCAGTCCTCGACCCCGGACGCCCCCTGGACGGTGGTGCGGTCCGACGACAAGCACGACGCCCGGCTCAACTGCATCCGGTTCATCCTGGATCAATTCAACTACGACGACAAGGACGAGAGAGTCGTGTGTGTACCCGACCCGGCGGTGGTGGGCAACGCCGCGGATCCGAACTTTTTCAAATAGCGGCCGAGCCGCCGCCCCGCGGCCATGCGCGCGATCTGATCGATTGTGTTGTCGGGTGCCTATGATATGTAATTGCTCAGTCTCAATGGACTCACATTCTAGAATAATTCGACCGACGCTCATGCGAGGATCAAACATGAATTCAACTCCACGGCCTGTGTCCCAAACGGGGCGAACGCCCGCTGGCGCTCCCGCCCGCCGCGCGTTTCTCCGAACCCTTCTCCTGTTGGCGGCATCCGGCGCCGTCCTGCTGTCGGCCGGCTGCGGCGAGAAGCCGCCGCCCCCGCCGGCGGCTCCGCCGACGGTCGAGGTGGTGGACGTCGTGCAGCAGGATGTGCCCATCATGAAGGATTGGGTGGCCACGCTGGACGGCTTCGTCAACGCCGAGATCCGGGCCAAAGTCTCCGGCTACCTGCTCAAGCAGGAGTACGTGAACGGCGATTTCGTCCAGAAGGGGCAGCCCCTCTTTCAGATTGACCCGCGGCCGTTCCAGGCCACCCTGGACCAGGCCAAGGCCAAGGTGGAACATGCCAAGGGGAACCTGGCCCAGGCCAACGGCGACCTCCAGCGCGCCCAGGCGCAACTCGGCAAGACCGAGATGGATGTCACCCGGTACACCCCGCTGGCCCGCGAGAGCGCCATCAGCCAGCAGGAACTGGACAACGCCGTTCAGGCCAATCTGGCGGCCAAGGCCCAGGTGGTTGCCGCCGAAGCGGCCATCGAGGCGGCCAAGGCAGCCATCGGGGAGGCCAACGCGGCGGTTGACAGCGCTCAGCTCGACCTCGACTTCACCCGCGTCATCTCGCCCATCGGCGGCGTGGCGGCCATCGCCACGGTGCAGGTGGGCGATCTGGTGGGCCCGCAGAGCGGCACGCTCACCACGGTTTCGCAGGTGGATCCCATCCTCGCGAACATCACCGCCAGCGAGCAGGAATACCTCGCGCTCATGAAAGGCCTCGGGGAAATGACTTCGACCGGAGCCACCGCATTCCTGCGGGATTGGCAGTTCCAGTTGCAGCTGGCCAACGGCGAGATGTTTCCGCATGTCGGCCATTTTTGGGCGACCAACCGCCAGGTGGACGTCCGGACCGGCGCCATCCTCGTCCAGACCCGTTTCCCGAATCCCGGCAACGTGCTCCGGCCCGGCGGATTCGGCCGGATCCGCACGATCGTCCGGGTGTACCCGGGGGCGCTGCTGGTGCCCCAGCGGGCGGTGAGCGAGCTCCAGGGCACCTTCCAGGTGGCCGTGGTGGGCGCCGACAACAAGGTGAACATCCGGCCGGTGACGGTAGGGCCGCGGATCGGGGCCATGTGGTTGATCGAGGAAGGCCTCAAACCCGGCGAGCGCGTCGTGGCCGAAGGCGTCCAGAAGGTGCGTGACGGCATGCCGGTGACACCCAAGCCCGTCCAGGTAGCGCCGGACAAACAGCAATCAGGCGGCCATTCCGTTCAGCCGGCCCGGCCGGCCGGCCGGCCGGGTGAGGCGTTCCCGCCCACCGGGGCCTAGCGGAACCGCCATGTACAAATTTTTCATCAACCGCCCCATCGTCGCCATGGTGATCTCCATCATCATGGTCATCGTGGGCTCCGTCGCGATCCTGACCCTGCCGAGCGCCCAGTTCCCCAACATCTCCCCCCCGGAAATCCAGGTCCGGGCCACCTACGTCGGCGCCGACGCCGAGACCGTGGAGCAGTCGGTGGCCACGCCCATCGAGCAGCAGATGAGCGGCGTGGACAACATGAACTACATGTACTCCATCAACGCCAACAACGGCGTGATGACGCTCACGGTCAATTTCGACGTCAAGACCGATCCCAGCACCGACCAGATCCTGGCCCAGATGCGGCAGGCGCAGGCGGCCTCGCAGTTGCCGGTGGATGTGAACAATTACGGCGTCACGGTGCAGAAGTCCACTGCCGCGCCCCTGATGCTCATCAACCTGTACTCGCCGGGCGGCCAGTTTGACGCCGAGTTCCTGACCAATTACTCCTACATCAACATCAACGACCAGCTCACCCGGGTGCCGGGCATCGCCAGCGTGACGGTGTTCGGCGCCGGCATGTACGCCATGCGCCTCTGGGTGAAGCCGGACCAGTTGGCCAAGCTGCAGATCACCGTCCCGGAGATCATCCAGTCGATCCAGCTCCAGAACACCGTGAACCCGGCCGGGCAGATCGGCGGCGAGCCGGTCCCGCCCGGGCAGGAATTCACGTACGCCGTCCGGGCCCAGGGCCGCCTGAAGTCGGCCGAGGAGTTCGGGCAGATCGTGGTGCGGGCCAACCCCGACGGCTCCATGGTGCGGGTGGAGGACGTCGCCCGGGTGGAACTGGGCGCCCAGGTGTACAACATCACGGGCCGACTGAACGGCAAGCCGTCCGCGGTCATCGCGGTGTATCAACTCCCCGGCTCCAACGCCATTGCCGCCGCCGACGGGGTCCGCCAGCTGATGGAAGAGCTGAAAAAGCGATTCCCGCCCGGTCTCGACTACGCCGTCGCCCTGGACACCACGCTGGCCGTCAAGGAAGGCATCACCGAGATCGTGCACACGCTGTTCGAAGCGATCGTGCTCGTTCTCATCGTGGTGTTCCTGTTCCTGCAGGGGTGGCGGGCGACGTTGATCCCGCTGCTCGCGGTGCCCGTGTCGCTCATCGGCACGTTCATCCTGTTCCCAATGTTCGGATTTTCCATCAACACGCTTTCGCTCTTCGGCCTGGTGCTGGCCATCGGCCTCGTGGTGGACGATGCCATCGTCGTCGTGGAGGCGGTGGAGCACCACATCGAGCACGGGCTCCCGCCGAAGGAAGCGACGATGAAGGCCATGTCCGAGGTCTCCGGCCCGGTGGTGGGCATCGCCATCGTGCTCTCGGCGGTGTTCGTGCCCACCGCGTTCATCCCGGGGATCACCGGCCGCCTCTACCAGCAGTTTGCGGTGACCATCGCGGTGTCGGTGATCATCTCGGCGTTCAACGCCCTGACGCTGAGCCCGGCGCTGTCCGCCTTGCTGCTGCGGCCCCGGAAAGCGGCCCGCGGCCCCCTGGGGCATTTCTTCGGCTGGTTCAACCGGAGCTTTGACAAGCTGACCAACGGCTATGTCAGGACATGCCGCGGTCTGATCCGCAAGTTCGCCATCAGCCTGCTCCTGCTCGTGGGCTTCACCCTCCTGGCCGGGGTCGTGGGCAAACGGATTCCGGCGAGCTTCCTGCCGGATGAGGACCAGGGCTACATCTACGTGGCCCTGCAGCTGCCCGACGCCGCTTCGCTGCAGCGGACCGACGCCGCCGCCAAGCGGGTGGAACGCATCCTGATGGAAACCCCCGGCGTGGAACACGTGACCACGGTGACGGGCTTCAACATGCTGAGTGCCGTCCAGAACACCTACAGCACCTTCTTCTGGGTGACGCTCAAGGAGTGGAGCGAGCGGACGGCGCCCGAGGAGTCGTACGAGGCCATCAAGGTGCACCTCAACCAGGCGCTGCGACAGGTCACCGAGGGGATCGCCTTCGCCTTCCCGCCGCCGGCCATACCCGGCGTGGGCACCTCGGGCGGTTTCACGTTCATCCTCCAGGACCGCTCCGGCGGCGACATCCAGTTCCTGGCCGACAACCTGCGGATCTTCATGCAGGCGGCCGGCAAGCGGCCTGAGCTGGCCGGCCTGAACACCACCTTCCTGCCCAACATCCCCCAGGTGTTCGTCCAGGTGGACCGCGACAAGGTGCTCAAGCAGGGGGTGGCGCTGAGCGACGTGTACAAGACCCTGCAGGCGTTCATGGGCGGCGCGTTCGTCAACTATTTCAACCGGTTCGGGCGCCAGTGGCAGGTGTACGTTCAAGCGGAGGGCGAATTCCGCACCCGGGCCGAAAACCTGGGCCAGTTCTACGTCCGCAACGGCAATGGCGACATGGTGCCGCTCTCGGCGCTGATCTCCATCGAACGGCGGACCGGCCCCGAGTTCACCATGCGCTACAACCTGTACCGCTCGGCCCAGATCAACGGCAGCGCGGCCCCCGGTTTCAGCTCCGCCCAGGCCATGGCGGCGCTCGAGGAGGTCTTCGAGCAGACCATGCCGCGCGAGATGGGTTACGATTACCTCGGCATGTCATACCAGGAGAAGAAAGCCCAGGAAGGCGTGCCGTCCTCGGTGATCTTCGGGTTCTCGGTGCTGTTCGTCTTTCTCATCCTGGCGGCGATGTACGAGAGCTGGAAGCTGCCGTTCAGCGTGCTGCTCAGCACGCCCATCGCAGTGTTCGGCGCCCTGCTGGCGCTGTTCCTGCGCCGCTTCGGCAGCCTGTCCTTCGAGAACAACGTGTACGCCCAGATCGGGCTGGTCATGCTCATCGGCCTGGCGGCCAAGAACGCGATCCTCATCGTGGAATTCGCCAAGATGGAATACGAAAAGGGCAAGCCGCTCATGGACGCCGCCCTCGAGGGCGCGCGGCTCCGCCTCCGGCCCATCCTGATGACCTCCTTCGCCTTCATCCTGGGCTGCGTCCCGCTCTGGACGGCGACCGGCGCCGGGGCAGTGTCACGGAAGGTCATGGGCACCGCGGTCATCGGCGGCATGCTCGCCGCCACGGCCATCGCGATCTTCATCATCCCCGCCCTGTTCTACGTCGTGGAGCGGATCGGCGGGAAGAATCACCCGCAACCGGCCGCCGAGGCGGCCGCACACACGCCTGAAATGGGGGGCACCGAATGATGGACAACACCCGACCCTTTTCCCGATCCGGTGACCTGCGGCGCCCGCCGGCGCGGCTCCCCCTCCCGTTCCTGCTGGTCCTGCTCACGGGGCTGGCCCTGCTCGCCGGCTGTGCCGTCGGACCCAAGTACCAGCGGCCGGAAGTGAAGGTTCCCACCGGCTACCGCGACGTCCCGACCGCCGCCCAACAGCGGGCCGCTTTCGCCGACCTGCCCTGGTGGGAGGTCTTCAAGGACCCGACCCTGCAGGAACTCATCCGCACCGCCATGGTCAACAACCACGACCTGCGCGCCGCGGTGACCCGCATCGAGCAGGCGCGCCAGGTCGCCCTGCAGGCCCGGGCGCAGTATTTCCCCGCGGTCGATTACTCGGGCGGCGCCAGCTACGGCCAGAACGAGTTCCTGGGTGCCGCCTCGAACACCAATGGTGAGACCGAGGGCACCCTGATGGTCTTGGCCAGCGCCGCCTGGGAGCTGGACCTGTGGGGTCGCATCCGGCGGCTCAACGAGGCGGCCCAGGCCCAGTATCTGGCCACCGAGGAGGCCCGCCGCAGCGTCATGCTCTCCCTCGCCGGCGACGTCGCCCAGGCCTACTTCGAGCTCCTGACCCTGCAGCTGCAGCTGGACATCGCCCGGCGCACCACCGCGTCGTTCGACGACACCCTGAAGCTCTTCACCCAGCGCCTGGAGGGGGGCGTCGCCTCACGCCTTGACACCTCCCGCGCCGCGGCCGCCCGGGCGCTCGCCGCCGCCTGGATCCCGGAGCTCGAGCGGCTCATCGCGATCAAGGAGAACCAGCTCTGCCTGCTGCTGGGCCAGCCTCCCGGACCGATCCGGACCGAGGCCAAGCTGCTGGAGCAGGTCATCCCGCCCGACATCCCGCCGGGCCTGCCGTCCGCGCTGCTGGAGCGCCGTCCGGACGTGCGGATCGCCGAGGAGCGGTTGCGTTACACCAACGCCCAGGTGGGCATCGCCACGGCCGCATTCTTCCCCCGGATCGGGCTGACCGCGCTGTTCGGCCAGGGGAGCCAGCCGCTGGACGAAATCACCTCCGGCGACGCCACCATCTGGAGCCTCGCCGGCAACATCGCCGGCCCCATCTACCGGGGCGGCGAGCTCAAGGCCAGGAAGCGGGAAGCGATCGCCGCCTGGGAGCAGGCCCGGCTCGACTACGAGCGGACCGCGCTCGGCGCCTTCCGGGACGTGGCCAACGCGCTGGTGTCCCGTGAGAAGTTCGAAGCCATCCGCCTCGAGCAGGTCCGGGCGGTGCAGGCTTACGAGGAAGCGGTCGAGGTCGCCCTTAAGCGCTACGTGGCCGGCTTCGCCAGCTACTACGAGGTGCTGGAGGCGCAGCAGCAGCTGTTCCCCGCCGAGTACTCGCTCGCCCAGACGGAGTTGAACCGGCGGGTGGTCTTCATCCAGTTGTACAAGGCGCTTGGCGGCGGCTGGAATCTCCAAACCGCCGAATGGACCGAGGGGCGGTTGGCTCCCGCGGCGCCCGAGACGCCGCCGGAGCCGCGGAATTAGCCGGCCGCTGGAGGACATGTGGAGACCGGCGGCAGTCGCGTCGGAAAGACGGTCCCGAAACCGGTTCGGGAAATCACCCATCGGCTGACCCGACTCTGGTGGCAGGACTACTTTCTCAGCCTTCTGCTGGTCGGCTTGGTCGTCACCATCTTCCTGGTCTATCCGTTGGGGCAGATCGCGCCGGTTCGCAATGTGGTCGCCAACGGCATCTTCAGCCTGATCGTGATCTCGGGCGTCCTGGCCGTCGCGCGAGGCCCGCTGCTCACCCTTTCGATGCTGGCGGTCACCGTCGCCAACCTGGCGGTCCGCTGGCTCAACGCCCACTCGCCCGAGTACGGGCTGGCCGTTTGGGACGAGGGGCTGTCGCTGTTGGCACTGCTCGTGCTCACCGTGGTGGTGCTGATCCAGGTGTACCGCCCGGGCCGCATCACTCCGGCGCGGATCATGGGCGCCGTGGCGGCCTACCTGCTGCTGGGCATCATGTGGGGGTACATTTACCACCTGGTGCTGCGGCTGGATCCCGGCGCTTTCCAGATGGCGCTCGTGCCCCAATCCGAGGCGGAGTGGAAGGCCAGCCTGCTCTATTTCAGCTTTGTAACGCTGACCACCGTCGGGTATGGGGACATCCTGCCGGTCAATGCCCTCGCCCGTTCCCTGGCCAACCTGGAATCATTGATCGGGATGTTGTTCCCCGCCATCCTGATCGCCCGGCTGGTATCCCTCGAGATCATCCACCGGCCGAAGACATCGCACCAGGACGAGACATGAGACCGGCGCCGGCAGCGGCGGGCACCCGGGGCGGACACTCGACCGAAGGAGGCGGAGCATGAAAAGGACAATCCCGATCCCGGCGTGCAGCACGATCGTTCGGTTGGGCTGCCTGTCCGTGGCCGCCGCCTGGCTGGGATGCTGTTTCATTCTCTTCGCCGCGGGGCAGGCGCCCGCGTCCGCCTCCGAACCGGCCTCGCCTCCCCGCTCCGAGGAGACCCCGCCGGCGGCGCCGGCCGAACCCTCCGGGACTGTCTCTGCCCCCGCGGCGTCTCCCGTGATCCTGGATGGAGAAATCCTTTTCTACATCCGAACCTCGGCCGGCCCCTATTCTCCCGAGGAGCGGGCCGAAGCCGCGATCGATCGTCTCCAGCGGCTGGCCGACGATCCCTTCTACGATCCCCGCCTGTTTCTCGTCCAGGAGGATGGCGACCGGGCCATCATCCAGTATCAGAACGTTCTGCTCGGCGCCGTCACACCGCAGGAAGCGGCCGCCGAGGGCACGTCACCCATGACGCTGGCCAAGCGGTGGGTTCGGGCCGCCCAGCAGGGCATCTCGCTGTACCGCGAGCGGCGCGGGCCCCGTGAGCGCCTCTACAGCATCCTGATCGTCTCGACCGCCACCGTCGCCCTGTTTCTCCTGATCGTCCTGCTGCGCCGACTCCACCGTTGGGCCCGCGCCGGCTTGGGCGGCGCCCGCTGGAAGATCCCCGAGCTCCGGTTGCAGAAGGCCATCCTGATCCCGCCGGAGCGGCTGGCGGTGGTTCTGCTGAAGGGGCTGAACGTCCTGCACTGGCTGCTGGTGGTCCTGCTGGTCATTATCTACCTGCAGATCGATTTCAGCGCCATCCCCCTGACCCGCGGGTTCGCGATGGCGGTCCTCGCGTACGTCACCACCCCGCTGCAGACGCTGTGGGGCAGCTTCCTCGACAACATCGGCAATTTCTTCTTCATCTTAGTCCTGGCGGTGCTGGTCCGGTATCTGCTGAAGGTCATCCGCTGGGGATTCAACGGGATCGCGGAGGGGGCCATCCAGCTGGCGAGCATCAAGCCGTCCTGGGCGATGCCCATGTACAAGCTGATCCGCCTGGCGGTGCTGGGCTTCACCGCCGTCATCATCTATCCCTACATCCCGGGCTCCGAATCCCTGGCGTTCAAGGGAATCAGCGTGTTCGCCGGGGCGGTCCTGACTCTGGGCTCCTCCGGGCAGGCCGGCAACTTCATGAGCGGGCTGGTCCTGATGACCATGAAGGCCTTCGACGTGGGGGACCGGGTCACCCTCGCCGGCGTCACGGGCGACGTGGTGGAGACCTCCCTGCTGCTCACCCGGATCCGGACCATCAAGGACGAGGTGGTGACCCTCCCCAGCGGCGCGATCCTGGCCGGGCCGCTGGTGAATTACAGCGCCCTCTCCCGGCAGGACGGGCTCCAGATCCACACCGCGGTCACCATCGGCTACGACGCCCCATGGCGGCAGGTGCACGAGCTGCTGATCCGCGCGGCGCTGCGCACGCCGGACGTGAAGCCGGAGCCGGCGCCCTACGTGCTGCAGACCGCCCTGAACGACTTCTTCGTGACCTACGAGATCAACGCCTACATCGCCGACGCCAACCGGATGCACCTCGCCTACGGCGTGCTGCACCAGAACATCCAGGACAGCTTCAACGAGGCCGGCGTCGAGATCATGTCGCCCCACTTCACCGCGCTGCGCGACGGCAACCAGATCGCCATCCCCGAGCCATACCGCTCGCCGGGATCCGCGCGGGCGTTCCGGGTGAAGATGGAGGACGACCATCCTGCGCCGGTGAGCCAACCTTCGCCGCGGGAGCGTTCGTAGGATGCCGGTTCTCCTCAATGCCATTGTCCTTGCGGCCACCGTCCTGATCATGGTGGCGGTGGGACTCAATCTGGAGGCGGACCAATTCCGGAAGCTGGTCCGGCGCCGGGCCGTCCTGCCGGCGGTGCTGGCCGCCCAGGCCGTGCTCCTGCCGCTGCTGGGACTGGCCCTGGTCAGCATCCTCCCGTTATCCCACTCCCTGCGAGCCGGGATCCTGCTCGTGGCTGCCTGCCCCGTCGGCAACGTGGTCAACCTGTACGTCCTCCTGGCAGCGGCCGACCTGCCCCTGTCCCTCGCGGTCGACGCCCTGTCGTGTCTCCTGTCGGCGGGAACCATGGCGCTGGTGTTCCAGGGATACGCCTGGATCCTTGGGGAACCCTTCACTTTCGCCGTGCCGCCCGGCCGCCTGGTGGCCGGAATGGTGCTCCTGGTCACCCTGCCGGTGCTGTCGGGGATGGCCGTCCGCCGCTGCCGCCCGGCCCTGGCCGGCCGACTCGAGCGACCCCTCCGGATTGCCAGCCTGGCCGGCGTCATCCTGTTGCTGGGCCTGGTGCTTGTGACGCAGGGCGCGCAGGTTCCGCCCGCCGAGTGGGTCGGCACGGCCGCCGCCGCGCTGGCTTTCACCGGGGCGGCCCTGCTGGTGGGCGTGGGCTTCGGCCAGGCGCTCCGCCTGGGCGGGCGGTCATCGTTCACGGTGGGCCTGCTGTTCGCGACCCGCAACGTCGGGCTGGCCATGACCCTCGCCGTGGCGATGCTGGGCCGGCTGGACTTCGCGGTCTTCGCCGCGGTGTACTTCCTGTCGGAAACCCCGTTACTGCTGGGCGCATCGAAACTGTACGCCCGCCTCTTCCCGGCCCCGGCCGACCGGTAGCCGGATCGCCGGCCCGCGAGGCGGCGGCGGGACCGCCAACAATTCCAAAAACAAAGGGAACTCCTTTTGTTTCGGGTGTATAATCTGGCCCATTGCCGATTTTGGCAGTCGGATATGTGGGAAGTGAGTGCGTGATCCAGGCAGAGAACACCCTGCAGCAGGAACTGAAGGACAGGCTGCAATTCGAGATGCTGCTGGCCGAAATCTCGGCCCGCTTTGTCAACCTGCCCGCCGGCGAGGTGGATGCCGCCATCGAGGATGCCCAGCGGCTCATCTGCGAGCGCCTTGACCTGGACCGCTCCGCACTCTGGCAGCGTTCCGCCCAGGAACCCGACCTGGCAAGGTTGACGCACCTGTATGAGAGAGAAGAATGCCGGACGATTCTGGAAAAACCGGAATCGCACACCGGTCGGGCCGCCGAGTGGCTGGTTCAGGGCGCGGCCGCACGCCCGGTCCATCTGCAGTTGAACTCCAGTAACTTTTTCACGGGCATTTTTCGGAAACTGAGCGAGAAACGGACCTTTGTCATCCCCGATGTGGATGGGCTTCCGGATGAATTCGCCCAAGATCGGGCGGCTTTTCAGCGGTTCGGAACCCTGTCGACGGTGGCCGTGGCCCTGGATCTGGGCGAAAGGGGGACAGGCTATATCTCCTTTGCGACGATGCGCCGGAAGCGGGATTGGCCGGAAGATCTCGTCAACCGGTTCTGCCTGGTGGCGGATCTCTTCGCCAACGCCCTGGCCCGGCGGCAGGCGGAGGAAGCGCTCCGGGAAAGCGAGTGCCGGCTCAACCTGACCATCGAATCCGCCCGGGCGGGTCTCTGGAGCATGGACACCGCCACCACCGAGATCTGGGTCAATCCGGTGCTGCGCGAACTCTGTCACTTCGCCCCGGATCAGAAGGTCAATTATCAGGCCTTCCAGGACGTGATCCATCCCGAGGACAAGGACCGGATCCATCGGTTGGTGCAGGATGCCGTGAAATCGGGCGAGAGTTTCCAGAGTGAGTATCGAATACTGACGCCCGGCGGTGAGACGCGCTGGATTTCCTTTAGGGGGAAGAAGCACCGCGCCTTGGGCAAGCGCGGCGAGTGCCTCATGGGCGTTTCCTTAGACGTGACGGACCGCAAGCGCAACGAGGAAGCGCTGCAGCAGTCGTTAGCGGAAATCAAGGCGCTCAAGGACCGTCTGGTTGCGGAGACGGAATACCTGCGGGCGGAGGTGGTGGATCTGAAGGTGGGGCACAATGTCATTGGCCAGAGCCCGGCCATCCGGAAGGTGTTGGAGCAGATCGGACAGGTGGCGGCCACCGACGCGACGGTACTGATCCAGGGAGAGACCGGGACGGGCAAGGAGTTGATTGCGCGGTCGATCCACCGGCTGAGCCGACGGGGGTCGCGCACCATGATCGTGGTCAATTGCGGCTCGCTGCCGGAAGGCCTCATCGAGAGCGAGCTGTTCGGGCGGGAAAAGGGCGCCTATACCGATGCCTTGACCCGACAAGCGGGGCGGTTCGAGCTGGCGCACCAATCCACCCTGTTCCTGGACGAGATCGGCGACCTGCCGCCGGGGCTTCAGGCGAAGCTGCTGCGGGTGCTGCAGGAGGGGACGTTCGAGCGGCTGGGGAGCACGAAGACACTGACGGTGAACGCGCGGATCATCGCCGCGACCAACCGGAACCTGGCGGCGGATGTGGCCGTGGGGAGGTTCCGGCAGGACCTGTACTACCGGCTGAGCGTGTTCCCGATCATAGTGCCGCCGCTGCGGGAGCGGCGGGAGGACATCCCGGCGCTGGTGTGGGCGTTTGTGGCGGAATTTGCCCAGAAAATGGGAAAGGAGATCGAATCGATCCCGAAGCGGTCGATGAACGCGCTCGTGGACTACTCCTGGCCGGGCAACATCCGGGAGCTGCGCAACGTCATCGAGCACGCGGTGATCGTCAGCCGGGGACGGACCCTGGAGGTGCGTCACCCCGGGCGGCAGGAGCCGAGTGCGCAGGTGTCCCAGAAATTGGAAGATGCCATGGCTCACCACATCCGGGAAGTGCTGGAGAGCACGTCGTGGCGAGTCAAGGGACCCGGCGGTGCGGCGGAGCTGCTGGGCCTGAAACCCACCACCCTCTTCTCCAAGATGAAGCGGCTTGGATTACCCTCCCGCACCAAGAAGTACGAAAAGCCCGAATCGGTATGATATGTCGTACCGTCCATCGGGTGCGGCAGTCCCCCATGGTTTGATCCACGACGGTTTCATCCTTGATAATAATCGTTTTGTCCGTTGCGCCAGCGAGCCGCGCCCGAGTGGCACAGGTCATGCTCCGCAAGGGGTATGCATATCTCCACCATTAAGATGATTCCGCCGCCGCACGAAAGGCAAAAAATACTGGGGGCGATCCGAGCCTTGCTCTCATGGACCGGCGGAGATCCCGGCTGCCTCGAGTGCTCCATTTTCACCGAGCCCGATCCGGGCGAGATCATTCTAATCGTGGAGCGGTGGCGGTCCGAGGAAGATCTTCGGCGGCACGTGCAATCCGACACGTATCTGAAAATCCTTGAGCTGGTGGAACTGTCCCAGGAGCCGCCTGAGATCCATTTCTACCAGGTGGTTGAATCATCCGGCCTCGACATGGTGGCGCGGATCCGCAAGCCGCGCCCGGTTTAGGATCCTGGAGACTTACCCGCACCGATATCTTGTCCCGCCGTCTGGAGAGGCCGGTTGGCGAGCGTTCCATTCAGCATTTGACCGGAGGGAAATAGAGATGGGAGAGTCCAAGAAGCCGGCCGAGAAACTCCGCCTTGAGGCGGAGCGCGCCGGCGGCATCCCGTGGAAGAAATGGGGTCCGTACCTGAGCGAGCGCCAATGGGGCACCGTGCGGGAGGACTACAGCGAGAGCGGCGATGCCTGGAATTACTTCACCCACGACCAGGCCCGCTCGCGGGCTTACCGGTGGGGCGAGGACGGCTTGGCCGGCATTTCCGACGACCGCCAGCGGCTCTGCTTTGCGCTGGCGCTGTGGAACGGCCAGGACCCGATCCTCAAGGAGCGCCTCTTCGGGCTGGCCAACAGTGAGGGGAACCACGGCGAGGATGTGAAGGAGTATTACTTCTACCTGGATTCCACGCCGACCCACTCCTACATGAAGTACCTTTACAAGTATCCTCAGAACGCCTACCCCTACGACGAGATCGTGCGGACCAACCGCTTCCGCGGCCGCCACGAAACGGAGTACGAACTCATCGACACCGGGGTGTTTGACGGTGACCGCTACTTCGACGTCTTCGTCGAGTACGCCAAGGCCTCGCCGGAGGACATCCTCATCCGGATCACCGTCTGCAACCGGGGCCCGGAGGCGGCCCGGCTGGAGGTCCTGCCGACCCTGTGGTTCCGCAACGACTGGGCCTGGGGCGGCGGGGCTCGGCCCGAGCTGAAACAAGCCGCCTTCGGGGAGGCCGGCGGGGTGATCGCCGCCTCGCACGCCGAGCTGGGGGCGCGCAGCCTCGCCGCGGAAGGCGCGGATGAATTCCTCTTCACCGATAACGAGACCAACGCGGAGCGGCTCTTCGGCGTGCCCAACCGGACGCCCTATGTCAAGGACGGCATCCATCGCTACATCGTCCGCGGCCAATTGGAGGCGGTGAATCCCGGCAAGACAGGGACCAAGGCGGCCGCCCGGTACTCCGTCACCGTGGGCGCGGGGGAATCCCGGGTCCTGCGGTTGCGCCTCTCCGACACCGCGCCGGCGGCAGCCTCCCGAACCGGCAAGAAGATCGCGAGCCCGGTCGGAGACGATTTCGACGCCGTGATGGAAACCCGGCGGTCCGAGGCGGACGAGTTCTACGGCTCGGTCATCCCGCCCGCGCTCAGCGCCGACGAGGCCAATGTCATGCGCCAGGCGCTGGCCGGGATGATGTGGTCGAAGCAGTTCTACTACTACGACGTGGACAAGTGGCTCACGGAGCGCGGCTCCGACCCGTTCAAGAGCCTGCGGCGGACCGGGCCCCGCAACGAGCACTGGCACCACATGTACAACGCCGACGTCATCTCCATGCCGGACAAGTGGGAGTACCCGTGGTACGCCGCCTGGGACCTGGCCTTTCATGTCCTGGCGCTGACGCTGGTGGACAGCGAATTCGGCAAGAACCAGCTCGACCTGATGCTCCGGGCGGAATACCTGCACCCCAACGGGCAGCTGCCCGCCTACGAGTGGAACTTCGGCGACGTGAATCCGCCCGTGCACGCCTGGGCGACCATCTTCACCCACCGGCTGGAGAAGGTCCAGCAGGGCGCAGCGGACATGGACTGGCTGGAGCGGTCCTTCCAGAAGTTGCTCCTCAACTTCACCTGGTGGGTCAACCGCAAGGACCGCTTCGGGCACAACGTCTTCGAGGGCGGGTTCCTGGGGCTGGACAATATCGGCGTCTTCGACCGCAGCGCCCCGCTGCCCACCGGCGGTTACCTGGAGCAGGCCGACGGCACCGCCTGGATGGCCCTCTACTGCCAGAATATGCTCGAGCTGGCCGTCGTCCTCGCCAAGGAACGGCCGGCGTATCTGCCGCTGTGCCGCAAATTCTTCGAGCATTTCCTGTGGATCGCGGCGTCCATGATCCACACCGGCACCGACACCGGGATGTGGGATGAGGCGGACGGCTTCTTCTACGACGTGCTCCGCCTGCCCGGCGGGGAGGCCCAACGGTTGAAGGTCCGGTCCATGGTGGGCCTGCTCCCCCTGTGCGCCGTCACGGTCTTCGAACCCGGCCTCTTCTGGCAGGACAGCGCCGTCACGCAGCGGCTGCAGCGGTTTCTGGACGAGCGGCCCGAGCTGCGGGCCTTCAACCACGATCCGATGGTGCCCGGCGTCGGGGGGCGGCGGCTCGCCGCCATCCTGAACGAGGCCCGGCTCCGGCGAGTGCTGTCGGTCATGCTCGACGAGCAGGAGTTTCTCGGCCCCTACGGCATCCGGTCCATCTCGAAGTACCACGAGGTGCATCCCTACGTCTACAACCTCGGCGGCCAGGAGTACCGGGTGGGCTACCTGCCGGCGGAGTCCGACAACGGCATGTTCGGCGGTAACTCCAACTGGCGCGGCCCGGTGTGGATGCCGGTGAACGGCCTGATCATCCGGGCCCTGTTGCAGTACTACTCCTATTACGGGGACGATTTCACCATCGAGTGCCCGACCGGCTCCGGCCGGCGGATGAACCTCTACCAGGTGGCCGAGGAGATCGCCCGCCGGTTGGGGGCCATCTTCCTCCGCGGCGCCGACGGCCGCCGGCCGGTCTTCGGCGGGACCCGGAAGTTCCAGGAAGATCCCCACTGGCGGGATCTCATCCTGTTCTACGAGTATTTCCACGGCGACAACGGCGCGGGTCTCGGCGCCAGCCACCAGACTGGCTGGACCGGCATCGTCGCCCGGATGTTCCATCTCTTCGCGACCACCACGGCCGAACAGGCCCTGGAACTGGGCAAGTTCGCTGCCGTGACGGAAGTGAAAAAATGAACGACCGGGGGCCGGCTGCCCCCGAGGAGTCTTCGCCATGGCTCAGCCCCATGACCGGAAGCCATCCGTCAGCGCGGCGGAGGCGCTCCGGCGCCTGCAGGACGGGAATCGGCGCTTCCTGGACGGCCGCGCGCGCTTTCCAACCATCCAAAAGGAAATCCTCGCAGATTTGGCCAAGGGGCAGCAACCCTATGCCACGATCCTGTGCTGCAGTGACTCGCGGGTGCCGCCCGAGCTGATCTTCGACGCCGGCTTCGGCGAGCTGTTCATCGTGCGGGTCGCGGGGAACGTCCTCTCCCAGGAGATTGCGGGGAGCCTGCAATACGCCGGCACCCACCTGAACACCGAATTGTTCGTGGTGATGGGGCACGACGGCTGCGGCGCCGTCCAGGCCGCGCTGGACACCCTGCTGCATGACACCCGGCACCGCTCGCGGATCCAGACGCTGGTCGACGGCATCATCCCCGGACTCACCGGGCTGGATGGCCGGCTGCCGCCGCGGGAGCTGCTTCTCCGGGCGGTCGAGGCGAACGTCCGGCACACCATGCGCCAGATCCTCGAATCTCCCGAGGGCCGGGCCCGCCAGGCGGAGGGGCGGATCCGCCTGGCCGGCGCCGTGTACGCCATCGAGACGGGGCAGGTGTGTTTCCTGCCGGACTTGCCGGAAGCCTGAGCGGGGCTGCCGCTCCCCTGCGGGCAGGGCCCAGGTCCGCGACCGTGTGAACTTTAATCGATACGTGATTCAATATTTTCGACGGGAGGAATAGATCCATGAGCGCCACGAAACAGACCCGGACCGAACACGACCTGTTGGGGAACAAGGAAGTGCCGGCGGCTGCCTACTACGGCGTGCAGACGGCCCGCGCGCTGGAAAACTTCCACATCACCGGCGTGCCCATCTCGCACTACCCCGACCTCATCCGCGCCCTGGCCATGGTCAAGCTGGCCGCGGCCCGGGCCAACCACGACGTCGGCATCCTGGACGACAAGGTCCTCGCCGGCATTGAAGCGGGCTGCAAGGCCCTGCTGGAGGGCAAGTTCCACGACCAGTTCTCGGTGGACGTGATCCAGGGCGGCGCCGGGACCTCGGTCAACATGAACGCCAACGAGGTCATCGCCAACATCGGCCTGGAGGCCATGGGCCACAAAAAGGGCGAGTATAAACACTGCAGCCCTCATGATCACGTGAACGGGTCCCAGTCCACCAACGACGCCTACCCCACGGCCATGCACCTGGGCATCGCCCTGTGCAACACCAAGCTGATGGCGGAGCTGACCCGGCTGGTGGATGCTTTCGCCGCGAAGGGAAAGGAATTCGCCGGCATCCTGAAGATGGGGCGGACCCAGCTGCAGGACGCCGTCCCCATGACGGTGGGCCAGGAGTTCCACTCCTGGGCCGAAAGCCTGCGGAACGAGATCGAGGCCCTCAAGCGGGTGGAGCACGTGCTCTGGGAGATCAACATGGGTGGCACGGCCATCGGGACGCGCCTCAACGCCCCCGAGGGCTACGCCGAGCGGTGCGCCAAGCACCTGGCCGAGATCTCCGGCAAGCCGATCCACCTGGCGCCGGACCTCATCGAGGCGACCCAGGACACGCAGCCCTTCGTCCTGTACTCGTCGGTGCTCAAGAGCCTGGCCATCAAGCTGTCCAAGATCTGCAACGACCTGCGCCTGCTGGGATCCGGCCCCCGCTGCGGCCTCCACGAGCTCAACCTGCCCGCCAAGCAGCCCGGCTCGAGCATCATGCCGGGCAAGGTCAATCCGGTCATCCCCGAGGTGGTGAACCAGGTGTGCTTCCGCGCCATCGGCAACGACCTGACCGTGTCGCTGGCCGCCGAGGCCGGGCAGCTCCAGCTCAACGTCATGGAGCCGGTGATCGCGTACGTCATCTCCGAATCCCAGATGATGTTCATGAACGCCGCCCGCACCCTGCGCGAGCAGTGCGTCGAGGGCATCACCGTGAACGCCGACGAGTGCCGCCGGCAGGTGGAGCGGAGCATCGGCCTGGTGACCGCGCTGAACCCGGTGATCGGCTACGACAAGTCCACCCAGCTCGCGGCCGAGGCCCTGCGGTCGGGCAAGGGTGTGGTGGAGCTGATCCGCGAGCTGAAACTGCTCACCGAGGAGCAGATCGCCGAGGTGATGGATCCGCGGGCCATGACGGGCCAGACGCGCCTGGAATGAGACCGACGCCCTGGAGGGTGGCCATGTTTCGAATCTTGAATGCCGCTGGATCTCCCCGCCACGGGAAGGTCCGGGGAAAGGTGTGGTTGGTGTTCGTGCTGCTGGGATCGGCTCTGCTGGCGGGGCCGGTCCCCGCGGACTCTTCTTCCGCCGCGGCGCCTGCCGTGGTGCGTTTCGAGGGCAACTGGTCCGCCAGCGGCACCCGGCAGACGCTGGCCATGGGGCCGGAGCGGACCGCCTCGATCCTGCGGCTGTCGGGCGCGCTGGTCCTGGATCTCCACGAAGGCATGAGCCGCGGCTTCCGGTGCGAGACGGTCAGCTTCTTCGATGGACGGGAACAAGCCCTCGGGGCGTGCGTGTGGACCGACGAGCGGGGCGACCAGGTGTTCAGCGACTTCGGCGCCCGGTCCGCCTCGGCCGGCGCGCACGTCACCGGCTCCATCACGGGCGGCACCGGCCGCTACGCCGGGTTGACCGGGCGGTATGAGTTCAATTGGCAGTTCATGCTCGAGTCGCCCGAGGGCCAGATCCAGGGCCGGGCAGTCGGCTTCAAGGGTGAGGCCCGGCGCGGCGCCCCCGCCCCCGCGAAGCAGGTGCCCTGATGGGCGCGGCGACATTCCTCCAGGGGCGGCTCGTCCGCCGCGCCGCCAGCCTGGTCCTGGCGCTCGGCCTGTGGTTCCTGCCTGTCCCGGCGGGCCTCACCGCCCAGTCCTGGCACCTCTTCGCTATATTCATCGCGACGATCTTCGCGGTCGTCGCCGGCGCGCTGCCCATCCTGACCGCCTCCCTGATCGGGGCGGGGGCGGCGGTCCTGAGCGGAACTCTGCTCCCGGCCAAGGCGTGGGAGGGATTCGCCAACGGGACGATCCTGCTGATCGTCTCGGCGTTCCTGGTGGCGCGCGCCGTGGTCAAATGCGGCTTGGGAAAGCGGCTGGGGTACCTCGTGGTCAGCCTCTTCGGCCGCTCCACGCTGGGCCTGGGCTACAGCATCTTCATCCTGGACGCCGTCATCGCCCCCGCGTTCCCGAGCAACACGGCCCGCTCGGGGGTGCTCTACCCCGTCATCTACTCGCTGGCCCAGTCGGGCGGCTCCCGGCCGGAGGACGGGACGCAGAAGCGCCTCGGCAGCTACCTCATGTTTTGCGGCATGGCCAGCCTGTGCCTCTCCTCCGGCCTGTGGCTGACGGCCATGGCGGGCAACGCCCTCGGCGTCGAGATCGCCAGGAACTTCGGCCTGACCATCACCTTCGGCTCCTGGCTGGTGGCCTCCAGTGTGCCCACGCTGGCGGCCTTTGCCCTCCTGCCGCTGCTGCTCTACAAAATCATCCCGCCCGAGGTGAAGGCCACGCTGGACGCGCCGCCGGCGGCGCGGCAAGCCCTGCGGGAGATGGGCGGCCTGAGCCGGGACGAGAAGTGGGTGACCGGCATCTTCGTGGGGATGGTGGGGCTGTGGGCCCTGTCCGGCACCCTGCATCTGGACTCCACGGCTGTGGCTTTCCTGGGCCTCGGCGTCCTCCTGGCGACCGACGTGCTGACGCTCAAGGACATTGCCCAGGAGGGTGACGTGCTGGCCACCTTCATCTGGTTCGCGGTGCTCTACACGCTCAGCAGCCAGCTCAACGAGCTGGGCTTCATGGGCTTCCTGGGCGAGCAGATCGCCCGGGGCCTGGTGGGCATCCCCTGGCCGGCGGTCTACGTCGTGCTCATCGTGCTGTACGTGCTCATGCATTACCTGTTCGTCAGCCAGACGGCTCACGTGCTGGCGCTCCTGGGCGTCTTTCTCGACGTCGGCGCCAAGGTGGGCGTACCCGTAGCGCCCCTGGCCTTCGGCCTGCTCTTCGCCAGCAACTATTTTGCCGTGATCACGCCGCAGGGCTCCAGCGCCAACGTCATCTTCGCCGGGAGCGGCTACCTGACCCAGGGCGAGCTGTACAAGCTGGGCGGCCTGGTGACGGCGTTCATGCTGGTCATCTTCCTGGTGGTCGGCACGCCGTGGCTCATGCTGGTGACGCGCTGAGCCATGCCGCGGCTCGGGCAGCGCGCCGCCGCGGACAAACGACGCTGGGTTTTCGGAACGCCGGATCCGGGGGTGATAACAAGCCGGATAGTGCCGGAGCTGACTGAATCGTGAGACGGTGATGAATGGTCGCCATGGAACAGAAACCAGAAAGCACGCCGTTGCGGCCCCGGAAGCACCCGGTGCCGTCGTGGCTCGAGCGCGTGCTCCTGGTATCGGGGGCGGTCTTCCTGACGGTCTTCGCGATCGGGCGCTTCGACGGCTGGATGTCTTCCCGGGCGGCGCTCCAGCAGTTCGATCAGGGCCACATCGCCGAGAAACCCGTTCCCCCGGGGAACGGGCACCCGCTGCCGGGGAAGGACGAGGTTGATTTCGGCCTCTGGTCCAAACAGCGGATCGAGAAATTCATGGAAAGCCTGTCGCTGGCGCCGGAGCCGGCCTTGGCGGTCCTGGAACTGGAGCGGCTGCGGATCCGCGTCCCGGTGTTCGCGGGAACCGGCGAACTGGCCCTGAACCGGGGGGTGGGATGGATACCCGGCACGGCCCGGCCGGGCGAAATGGGCAACATCGGGATCGCCGGACACCGCGACGGGTTCTTCCGCGGGTTGATGCACGTGCAGGCTGGCGACCGGATTGAACTGCAGCTTCCGGACCAGACGATGGTCTACCGCGTCAGCCGGACAGAGGTCGTCAATCCCGGGGACGTCCAGGTCCTGCAGCCGCAGGGCCAGCCGTCGCTCACCCTGGTGACCTGTTTTCCGTTCTATTTCGTCGGCAACGCCCCGCAGCGCTTCATCGTCTTCGCCACCCTGGAAGGCGCGCAGCCTGCCGACGACCAGGAGGGCGGCCAATGAACGATCACCCGACGGCTCCTTCGGGGATCCGTTGAAGGTGGGTAATGAATTCAAAACATCCCAAAGGCAAACGCAGGAGGTGTTTATGACGTGACTGATTTGGACGGGCGGAACTGTAGCATTGTGATGTGATTGGACTGACTCGAAATTAAAAAAAGGAGCATGACTATGAGCACGAGACGGAAATTCTTCGTGGGCCTGTGCACCGCGCTCGCTATCGCCCTGCTGGCTGTTCCAGCGGCGGCACAGACCAGCACCACGACCAGCACGGCCGGGACGGCCGAGATGAAGACTGCGCAATTGAGTGGAACGGTCCTGGCTGTGGAGGGCAATAATCTCATCGTCAAGATGGCCGACGGTGAGACCCTCGTGTTCACACCGCCCCCGGACCGGAAGTTCACTATCGATGGCCAAGAGATCCCTTGGAATCGGGTCCAGCCCGGAACGACGCTGAATGCGACGGTCACCGTCACCAAGACCCCGATCACAGATCGGACAGTGCAGAACTTGGCGGGGAAGGTCTTTTATGTCGCCGCGCCCACGGTGATCCTGAAACTCCCGACCGGAGAATGCCGGAAGTATGTCGTCAAGAAGGACTCCCCGGTCAAGTTCTATGACATCAACAAGAAAGAGATCACGGTGTTCGATCTGAAGAAGAACATGAACATCGAGGCCACCAAGATCACCGAGGCGGAGCGGGTGGAATTGTCGGCCGGTGTCGTCGTCACCGGGACGGCTCCGAAGGTGGAACCCGCGCCCGCCGCGCCGGCTCCGGCTCCTGCCCCGGCTCCGGCCCCGGTTCCGGCCCCTGCTCCGGCTCCGGCTCCGGCTCCGGCGGAACCGCCGCAGCAGCTGCCGAAGACCGGCGGTGCGCTGCCGCTGGTGGGGCTGCTCGGGCTGATCCTCACCGGCGCGGCGCTGGGCATCCGGATGTTCCGTCGCTGATCGCCTGGCGGCGGGAAGCGGCGGGCTTGGGCCCACTGTGAACCGGCACATCCGCCGATGAAGGGTGAAAACCGCTTTCGGGCGGCTTCCCTGGCCGCCCGAAAGCGCATAGCTTGGAAACAGTCTCTACACGCGGAGAATCCGCCATTCGGTCACGCGCCGGGGCTCTGCCCCGGCTCGTGACCATGCTAAACATGGTCGCCCACCTCGATGCCAAGATCCTGCTGAAAACCCATCGGGACTTGCTGGCATCGCTAATCATCGAAGCGCGGGTGGACGGCGGATCGGCGACTGGCAAGTGAGGAGGCAAAATGCAGGATCGCGGATATCCTTCACTGTACCAGATCAACACCCGGGTTTGGCTGACGGAGTTGTCCCGGCGGCTCGGCCGGCCGGCGACGCTGGATGACGTGCCCGACGCCGAATTGGACCGCCTGACCGACTTGGGCTTCGACTGGATCTGGTTCCTGAGCATCTGGCAGACGGGTCCGGCCGGGCAGCGGATTTCGCGCGCCAATCCCGAATGGCGCCGGGAATTTCAGGGAACACTGCCGGATCTGCAGGAGGAGGACATCGCCGGATCCGGGTTCGCCATCACCGCCTACACCGTCGCGACCGCGCTCGGGGGGGATGCGGCGCTGGGGCGCCTGCGCCGGCGCCTGGCGGCTCGCGGGCTGAAGCTGATGCTCGATTTCGTCCCGAACCACCTGGCGCCGGATCATCCGTGGGTGAAGAGTCACCCGGACTACTTCGTTGCCGGGACGGCAGACGATTTGTCGCGAGAGCCGCAGAACTACACCCGGGTCAGGCGGAAGCCGGGGGATCTGGTCCTGGCCTACGGCCGGGATCCGTATTTCCCCGGTTGGCCGGACACCCTGCAGCTCGACTACGGCAACCCCGCCGCCCAGGCGGCGATGATCCGGGAGCTCCGGGCCATCGCCGCCCGCTGCGACGGCGTGCGCTGCGACATGGCGATGCTGGTGCTGCCCGAGGTGTTCGGGCGCACCTGGGGCCGGCCGGCGGCGCCGTTCTGGCCGGCGGCGATCCAGGCCGCGCGCGAAGTGACGCCGGATTTCCGCTTCATGGCCGAAGTCTACTGGGACCTGGAGTGGACCCTCCAGCAACAGGGATTCGACTACACGTACGACAAGCGCCTGTATGACCGGCTGCGTGAGGGGGCCGCCCGGCCGGTGCGCGAGCACCTGCATGCGGCGATGGACTTTCAGGTCCGGCTCGCGCGGTTCCTGGAAAATCACGATGAGCCCCGCGCCGCCGCCACCTTCGATCCGCTCGTCCACCGGGCCGCGGCGGTGATCACGTACTCCGTCCCCGGCCTGCGCTTCTTTCACCAGGGGCAGTTCGAGGGCCGGCGCCGGCGCATCTCGCCACATCTCGTCCGGGGGCCGGAGGAATCTCCGGACCGGGATCTTGAAGCGTTCTACAGCCGGCTGCTCGCCGTGCTTCGCCGCCCCACGGTCAGGAGCGGGGAGTGGCAGCCCCTCGCCGCCCGACCGGCCTGGGACGGGAACGGCTCCTGGGACGCGTTCGTCGCCCACGCCTGGCGGGGATCCGACGGTGAGCGGCTGCTGGTCGCCGTGAACTTCGCGCCTCATCACAGCCAGTGCTTTCTCGAGCTGCCGTTTCCCGAGTTGAAAGAAGGCCCGGTCCGCCTCCGGGACCTGCTGGGCCCAGCCTGCTACGAGCGCGATGGAACGGAATTGTTCGAACGGGGGCTGTACCTCGACATGCCGCCCTGGTCCTATCATGCCTTCGATACCAGAGAATGAAACCGAGGAGGTGTCTTGATGTTTCGCAGCCGCGTGTTCGTTCCGACCCTGATCCTCGCCGCGCTGACGATCGTCGCGCCGGCCGCTGAGCCGCCGAAAGCGGTCAAGGAAAGCAAGACCGTCGTGCGCACGGCCGTCATCGAGGCGATCGATTACGCCGAACGCATGGTCACCTTCAAGTATGCGGATGGTGAAGTGGAAACGGTGTTCGCCACACCCGAGATGACGCGGTTCGACGCGCTCAAGGTGGGCGACAAGGTGACGTTCACGTTTGAGGAGTCGATGGTCTACCAGATCGCCAAGCCGGGCGACGCGCCCAAGGCGCCGGAATCCCGGTCCATCACCGCCAGCCCCGGCGCCAAGCCGGGTGGCACGTCGAAGCGTGAGTTGACCACCACGGTGACCGTCGTGGCGATCGACCGGGAGGTTCCGTCCGTCACCGTCCGGAACACGGACGGTTCCGTGAAAACGTTCACGGTCAAGGACAAGACAAACTTGGCCGGCGTCAAAACGGGTGATACGATTACCATCACCTTCACCCAGGCGCTGATGATCAGCGTCGAATGACCGGCCGGGCGACCGGCCGCCGACTGTCTGGCAGGAGAGTCGCCATGAGCAACGATCGTGGGGGAGCGCTCCGATTCATGCTTCCGGAGTGGATGCCGGCCTACCGCCGGGAGTGGTTCCGGCCGGACCTCGTCGCCGGCCTCACCGTCGCGGCGGTGGTGATCCCCAAGGCGATGGCTTACGCCTCCATCGCCGGGCTGCCCGTGCAGGTGGGCTTTTACACGGCGTTCCTGCCCATGGTGATCTACGCAGTCCTCGGCACCTCGCGGGTGCTGAGCGTGAGCACCACCACGACGCTCGCCATCCTGGCGGCGGCGGCGCTCGGCGAGGCGGCTCCCGGCGGGGAGCCGGCGGCGCTCCTGGCCGCCTCGGCGACCCTGACGCTGCTGGTCGGGGGGATCCTCGTGCTGGCGGCGGTGCTGCGGCTGGGCTTTGTCGCCAACTTCATCTCGACGCCGGTGCTGCTGGGTTTCAAGGCCGGCATCGGCATTGTCATCGTGGTGGACCAGCTGCCGAAACTGATGGGTGTCCATTTCCCCAAGGGTTCGTTCCTGACGAATCTCCTGGGTCTCGTCAGGGAAATTCCCCACGCCTCCCTGGCGACGGTGGCTGTGGCTGCCGTGATGATCGGGCTGCTGGCGGGGCTGGAGCACTTCCTGCCCAAGGCGCCGGCCCCGCTCATCGCGGTGGCCGTGGGGATCGCCGGCGTGGGCCTGTTGGGTCTCGAAGCGTTCGGCGTTCGGACCGTCGGCCAGGTGCCCACGGGCCTGCCGCCGCTGACCCTGCCCGACGTGTCCCTGGTCGCCACACTCTGGCCGGCGGCGGTGGGCATCGCGCTGATGAGCTTCACCGAAACGGTGGCCGCCGGACGGGCGTTCCAGCAGCGAGACGAACCCGTTCCGCGGGCGAACCGGGAACTTGTGGCGACGGGCCTGGCGAACCTGGGTGGCGCTTTTCTGGGCGCCATGCCGGGCGGTGGCGGGACCACCCAGACCGCCGTCAACCGCCTGACAGGCGCTCGCACGCAGTTGGCGGAGCTGGTCACTGCCGCAGTCACGCTACTGACCATGCTGTTCCTGGCTCCTTTCATCGGGCGGATGCCGGAGGCGACTCTGGCCGCAGTGGTGATCGTATACTCGGTGGGTCTGATCCAGCCGGCCGATTTCATGACGATCCTCAAGGTCAGGCGCATGGAATTCCTGTGGGCGGTGATCGCCATGGTCGGAGTCGTGCTGCTGGGCACGCTCCAGGGCATCGTCATCGCCATCATCGTGTCGCTGGTGGCGCTGGCCCACCAGGTGTCCAACCCGCCGGTGCTCGTGCTGGGGCGCAAGCCGGGCACCAACGTCTTCCGCCCCCGCACGGCAGAGCACCCGGCGGACGAGACATTCCCCGGCCTGCTCATTGTGCGACTCTTCGGACGCATCTTTTTCGCCAACGCGACGCATGTCGCGGACAAGCTGCAGCATCACCTGGCGGAGACGAAACCCGTGGTCGTGGCCCTGGACCTCAGCGCGGTGTTCGACTTCGAGTACACCGCCCTCAAGATGTTGATCGAGGCAGAGCAAAAATTGCAGGAACTCGGCATCACCCTTTGGCTGGTAGGGCTCAATCCCGAGGTGCTGTCCATGGTGAAGCGCTCGCCCCTCGGCAACGTCCTTGGCCGGGAGCGGATGTTCCACAACCTGGAAGAGGTGGTGGCCCGCTTTCAGACGCGATCGGGCCAACCCGCCTGAACACGGGCGGATGACGAACGATTGCCTGTGGGCGGCGGGATCACGCGACCACGGCAGACTCGGTTGCGGTGGGCTCAGCGAGCGATTGATTGCGATTCAAATCCCGTGTATCTTGCCTCTCAAAGACGAGCGCCGGCGCGCTCACGCGCTCAAATTTCAGTCTCCTGACCGGGCCGAGGTGGCAATCGGGATGACCTCTGCTGGAGGAGTCGAATGCTTCCGGAATCGAACAGCCAGGAAACCATGACCGTCGAAGCGGACTCGGGTGCTCCGAAACGTCCGCTGGGGCAGCTCGTGCTGGACGCCGTGCCTTCGGCGGAATGGGCAAATCGCGATACGACGGAACTGGCTGAACGACTAGAGTCACTCGATGCGGCCCCCGACCTCATCTCGCGTCTCGACGCCCTCGTCCGTCTCACCCGCTGGACCCGGACCTGGCGCAGCTTCCTGCCCCCCGGCCACCCGGAGACGCCGCTCCCCGAGGGCCGGCTGTCGCGGCTGCATGAGCTGCTCGAGCTGCTGCAGGCGGCCCCGGAGGTCCGGGCCCGGGTGCAGCGGGCGGTGGGCCGGATCCTGGCGGAGTCGGACGCGCTGGTCCTGTTCGCCGAAGCGGGCATCCCCGCCCAGCACGGCTTCTTCGCCGAGTTCGGCGACCGGCTGATGAACAAGCTGCTGCCGCAACCCCGCGACGACCGCGACCTGGCCAAGCTGCTGCGCCGGCTGTTCGCGGGTGTGGCCGAGGTGGAGCGGTTTCTGCAATTGCCGCAGGCGGATTTTCTGAAGATGGCCCGGCTGCTGATGCCGCCGCCGGGAGACGCGGCCTGGGCCGGCGTCGGGGCCGCCTTCGCCGACGCCTTCCGGCTGCTGGCCGCGCGGGTGCAGGCCGAGGGTCTGTCGGAAAAGCTGCGGTCCCGCAGCCGGACCGGCCCGGTGAGCGCCTCCCCGTTCTACCGGCTGGCCCGGTCCAGTGAAGCGGTCCTAACCACCTGGTTCGACGGGGCGGCCCGGCCGGAGGCGGCAGCCGACTGGCGCGCCCGCTGCGCCGACTGCCGCGAGGAGATGGCCGAGATCCACCGGCGGCTCGAAACCGACGGCGTGAGCACCCGAATGGTCTTCGGCCTGGAGGTGCTGGAGCGATGCCTGCGGCGCATGGAGCAGGTGGTGGATGTCCTGGACGCCGACTCGGCCGCGGCACGAGCCACGGCGCTCCACCGGCTGCTCGGCCAAGTGGTGCTCTCCAGCCACCAGGACCGGAGCCTGGTCCACCTCATCGCCTGGAACACTCACCTGCTCCAGCGCAAGATCGTGGAGCGCACCGGCAAGACGGGGGAGCACTACATCGCCGCCAACCGGGCCGAGTACCGGCACATCTGGCTGGCCGCGGCCGGAGGCGGCCTGCTCACGGTGGGTACCGCGGCGGTCAAGATGCAATTGACCGGAGTGAGCCTGGCGGCGTTCCAGGAAGGATTCCTGACCGGCCTCAACTACGCCGTCAGCTTCCTGCTGCTCCAGGCGTTCGGACTGATGCTGGCCACGAAGCAGCCGGCCATGACCGGGGCCAAGCTGGCCGACATCGTCCGGGAGGAGCGCGGCGCCGAGCGCCGCGCCGAGATCGCCGCCTTCGCCGCCCGCATCTGCCACTCGCAGCTGGCCGCGGCGCTCGGCAATATTTTGCTGGTCTCCGGGGGCGCGGTCCTGTTCAGCCTGGCCTGGCGGGCGGTGTTCGGGACGCCGTTTCTGGACGCCGAACGCATGGACTACGTCATCGGCAGCCTCCACCCGCTGGCGAGCGGTACGGTGTTCTACGCCGCCATGACCGGCGTGATCCTCTGGCTGGCGTCGTTGGCGGGCGGCTGGTTCGAGAACTGGGCGACTTACCACCGGATGCCCCGGGCCATCGCCGAGCATCCGCTGGGCGAGTACCTCGGGCGCGAGCGCCTGCGCCGCTGGGCGGACACGTTCGCCCGCGAAACCGCCGGCTGGGGCACCAACATCTCGCTCGGCTTCATGCTGGGCTACGTCCACGGCGCCGGCCGCTTCCTCGGCATCCCCATGGATGTGCGCCACGTCACCCTGAACACCGGCACCCTGGCGCTGGCCCTGACCTCGCGCGACGGCCTGCCGGTGCCGCTGGCGGCCCTGCTGTGGGCCCTGGCCGGCGTGGCCGTGATGTTCGTGCTGAACCTGTCGGTGAGCTTCCTGCTGGCGCTCTACACGGCGCTGCGCGCCTACAGCGTGTCGGGCCGCGAGATGGCGGCCCTGCTGCTCCACCTGGTGAAGGCGTTCCTCCGCTCGCCCGTCCGGTTCATTTTGCCGCCGAGGAGGAGTGAGGAGTTAGGAGTGAATAGTGAACAGTGAATAGTGAACAGTGGGGAGATAGGAGATAGGGATGGGGAGGGCTCTTGATTCGTGCTCGTAATTCGTGATCGTAATCGAAATCGTAATCGTGCTCGTAATCGGACATCGGACCTGGGTTCTGGGTCCTGGTTCTCAAACCCCAGAGCTCTCCTCGCCAATCCCGCGCATATCTCGTGCTCGTAATCGTGATCCCAATCCGGCGGAGCCGGAACCAAAGAGGCATGATCGTTCCATCCAACTCCGTGCCGCCATGCCGGGTCTCCGGCAAGCCCTTCCAGTTTCAAAGACAATAGCCGGGCGCAGCCCCGCGAATGCGGGGCAGCGCCTGGACAGCGGAATTAAACAAACAGGGCGCGCCCCGGGGCAGGGGCGCGGGGAAATTCGGATCGAACCTTCGGAAAACATTCCGCCCACCCGTTTGGATCGATAAATCCATCATTCGGGCGAGAATCAGGCCCATCCGCGGCTCGGTTTCAAACCCACCCGTCGATTGTGTGAACGGGTTCGGGAAATCAATGGAGGCGCTTCGGAGTCGACGAACGATAGCTGCGGGGATCTTCTCCGCGCCCCTTATTCGGGGCGCGCGACGTCACAAACAATGGATTTTCCAGGCGCTGCCCCGCATTCGCGGGGCTGCGCCTGGCTATTTTCGTCGTGACAGTGTGGATCGGGCCGGTCGATGATGGAATGGGCGACCGGGGGGAAGAAACCGGTGAAAAATTTTGCCAAATTTTGGCAGAATTTCGGGCGTAACTAAGTAATCGTAATCGTGATCGTCATCAAGACTCGAGACTGAGACTCGAGCCTCGTTCCCGCCCCGCACGTTCGTGCCCGGCGTCGCAATTCCACGACGGCGCGGTTCGGCCGGGAGCCCCTGCTGGTGCGCTCCCCCGGCCGGGTGAACCTCATCGGCGAGCACACCGATTACAACGAGGGCTTCGTCCTGCCGGCGGCGGTGCGCCGCGAGCTCGATCCGGTGGTGTGGCGCCGCTGCGCCTACGTGATCGCGGAGAACGCGCGGCTGCTGGCCGGCTGCGAGGACCTGCGGCGGGGCGATTTCGCCGTCTTCGGCGAGCGGATGGGCCAGTCGCACGCGGGGCTGCGCGACGAGTGCGAGGTGAGCTGCCCGGAGCTGGACCGGCTGGTGACGATCGCCTGGACCGACCCGGCGGTGCTGGGCGCGCGGATGATGGGCGGCGGCTTCGGCGGCTGCACCGTCAACCTGGTCCGCGCCGACGGCGTGGCCGCCTTCACCGGCCGCGTGCGCCAGACCTACCGGCCGCCCGACGGCGGGTCGGCGAAGGTGTACGCCTGCCGCATTGAGGGGGGGACGCGGGTCATCGCCCGTCCGCCGGTCCTTTGATCGGTGAACAGTGAACAGTAAACGGTGAGGCGTGGGAGCGTGGTAGTTTGCCGCTCGTGCACGCAGTATCTCTACGTCGCCAATCCGTGGATCGTGCCCGGGCTGCCGGGCGCTCAGTCAACCGTGAACGAATGGTCGAACGAGCGGCTTCCGGATATCTCTACTGGACGGGTTCCGGCTACGCCGGCTCGGTAACGCGGCGGGGGCGGAGAGGGCCGGAAGCTGACAGCCGGGGCCGCCAGCTTCCGGCGGGCGGGAGGCCGTTTACTTTTTCGCCGGGTAGTAGTTGATATTCAGCAGCCGCCAGGGGTTTTTGAAAGCCTCGACCACGATCTGGTTCGTCTTCGGATCCAGCTTGAGCTCCAGGGCGGGGATGATCGTGCCCGTGCTCTTGCCCTTTTCCTTCGTCAGGATGACGTCGCACGCCGACAGGTTATAGTCGGTGGAGCGCGTCTGATACCAGGCCTCGCCGAACCGGATGGGCCGGTCCGTGACCAGGCGGATCTTCCGGCCCTCGGGCACCTGGAACTCCCGGATGTAGTTCACGTCAAAGCCCAGCGTGCCGGTGATGGCCATGTGCCCCTTGGCTTTCATCTTGGTGAGGGCGTTGAAGAGGCCCTCCGAGCCGGCGGCCTGGAAAGCCTCCTGCAACGCCTTCTGGTCATCATCCGGGGAGTACTCGTAGATGATGATCTTGACGTCGGTCCGCCGCCCCAGTTGGGTGCCCTCGCCCTGCATGGTGGCCTGGATGGTTTCGTACTTGGCCGCCAGGCCCCACATGCTGCCAAGCAGCAGGCCGAGGATCACGACGGTGGCAGTGGTCCAACCCGTTTTGCGATCTTGTCTCATGTTTCTCTCCTTGGCGAGTTTATTTTAGAAAGCAATCTACATTCGATGCGGAATCTACGGAAACCGATGTGTCCGCCGCTCATTTTCGACGGTTGCCGCCCTTGGATCCACTGGCGCCGCTCCGGCTGGTCTGGCTGTTTGTCTTCCAGGAGTTGTAATTTTTCTGACGCTGAGAGGAGTCGGTCCGTGCTCTGCGCTCTTGTTCCAGCTGGCTGTAGTTCTGCGAACTGGCGGAGGTTGTCGTGGTCCGCGTCGTCCCCGACGCGGTGGTCCGGCTGCCGGAGCTCTGGGCGTCCGCCTTCTTCTGCTGGGCCTGCTGCTGGCCGGACTGGGCCTTGGATTGGGCCTGGGCCTTCTGCTCGTCGGTGGCGACGGGCTTCTCCACCGTCTGCCACGAGCCGTCCTCGTACTTCTGCCATGAGTCGCCGTCGTTCTTGTACACGTTGCCGTCGTGGGCCGCGTATTTGTTGTTGTCGGCATCCGTGGCGATCGTCGTGGACCCGCGGTCCGTGACCACGCGTCCGCCCTTGCCGCCGTCGGAGGTCTCGTAGCCGGCGATGGTGCCTCTGGAGTCGGAATAGTGCCCGGTGTGCACCCAGTCGTCCCCTTTCGTGATCACGGACTCGCCCCACTGCGCGTACGGGTTCGACCGCTGGTAGGTGGCCGCGCCGGTGCCGGTGCTCGGGTTGTAGCCCCGGGCCGCATAGCCGGCCTGGCCGCCCGGTCCGTAGAAGCCCGCCTTCTGGGCCCACGCGCCGGTGGATGGATTGTACGCCTCGGCGTACCCGCGCCCGGCGTAGGGCCCCCACACCGCCGCCCCCCGGGCGTAGGCGCCGGTGTTCGGGTTGTAGGCGGCGGCATAGCCGCAACCGCCGTACGGACCGTAGGCCACGGCCGCCCGGCCGAAGGTGCCGGTGTACGGGTTGTAGAACGCCGCCACGCCGTAGGAATACGGGCGGGGGTAGTAGATCGGGTACCAGACATGCGGCGGATAGTAGAAGTACGGCGGATAGTAGTACCCCGTCCCGTACACCACGCAGGCCCCGACGATGTAGACGCCCAGATAGCCCGACGTGTAGCCGACGGTCACGGTCGTCGGGGACGTCTCATAGATCGTGACGTAGGTGACGTTGTACTTGGGGCAGCTGGGCGGGATGGTGTAGATCACGGCCGGAATGGTGTCCGCCACCGTCCAGGGGCCGGTGGGGGAGGGGGCGATGAACCAGACCGCCTGGTAGCAGCAGTAGTACCGTTTGTCCACCTGGAAGACGTCGTTGGCGGTGTTCACGGCGTAGTAGACCGTGGTCCCCTCGACGGCGACGAACTGAGGATCGCCCGTGTACTTGACCTCGACGGTGAGATCGCTGCGCTTGACCTCGGCCTTGTGAGGCGCTTGGGCCAGCATGACCGCCTCCTGCGCTTCGGGGGTGCCGGGAACCGAGGCCCGGACGGCGGCCTTGGGATGATCCTTCGGGATCTTGGCGAAATCGGCGGGCAGCTGGTCGCTGGCGAATGTCCACGGCCCATCGAGCGACATTGCGCGGAACCAGCGCCCCGAGACCAGATAATAGTAGCGTCGATCCGCCTTGAACAGGAACAGGTCGCTGTCGGAGTTGGCGACGTACGCCAGCTGGGTGCCCTTGATGTCCTTCAGCTTCGGCGCGCCGTCCAACAGGATCAGCTCCGCCGGCTTCACGCTGACAAACACCCGGGGCATCTGGTTCTTGGCGATGGTTTTGCCGGGGAGATTCTTGTGGACCTCGGCCCAGCTGTCATTCTTCGGAAGGCTGTAAATGCTTTTGGGGAGCTTCTCCACGGGCGCCCATGGACCCGTGGGCCCAGGCGCCTGGAGCCAGGAGTCGCCATTGAGCAGGAAGGTATCCGGCTTTCCCTCTTCCTGGAACATGTCCCAGTTCGTGTTGACGGCGAAGCGGAGGCCGGTACCCTCGACGGGGGCGAATTTCGGCTCGCCGTCGAAGATCACCAGCACCGCCGGCGTCTGGCTGTACAGGATCACCGGCGGGTCCGGCGGCGCCGCGATGGGGCGGGGTGCCGGCGCCGGCCGGGGTGGCGCGGCCGCCGGAGGCGCCGCTCCCACCGGGGCGGCGGCGGCTTCAGCCGACGGGCCGGGCGCCGAGGCCGTCCCCGATCCCTTGGGGGCGACGGAGGCCAAGATCTCGTCCACGGACAGTTTCATGGGGCCAGTGGGGAGAACGCGCGTCAGGAGCTCGGTCAGGCGTTGGGCGGTGGCGTCGTCAGTCGAGGGAAAATTCGCCCGAACGATCTTCACGTTGTACAGCACCACCGAGCGGGTGGACAGGTCGGTGTTAGTCTCGGCGGTCAGCCGCACCGCGGCCGGAACCGGGTGGGCGGCTCCGGGCTCCAGGATTTCCATGGCCATTCGGAAATTCAGCCGAACATAAAAACTCCAGTCATCCACCTGCGGCTGATAGGCGGTGATCCGGGTGCCGTCGGCCAGCGACTTGACCCGCGGCCATGGCGCCGCCGGCGGACTCTGCGCATGGACGGCGACCCCCAACAATCCCGCGATGACGACCATCCCCACCATGATGCGTTTCATGTTTCGCCCCCCTCCGGTCACTGCCGCTGGTAGTTGAAGTTCTCGATGGTGGCCGACACTTCTTTGCCCGGCACATTCACGACGAGCCGGGCGGCGTACTGCGGGCCGTCGGTCACCTGGCCGAAATCCACCTGGCCGCTGACGGCGTCCTCGTCCAGAACCGTCTGAAAGGCGAACCGGCGTGGGCTCTTGGTCGCCGGATCGAGCCAGAAGGTCACCTTGTCCTTCGGCTGGATGAAGCCGCCGGCCGTGACCTGGACCGTGCCGTCCGGGGACTGGCTGTAGGCGGCCTTGGCGTAGAAGTCCATCATGGTGCCCGGGGTGGGCGCCATGTAGTCCTTGACCAGGTCACCCAGGGTGTCGGCCCAATCCTTGAAATCCTCGATCTTGTTTTCCTTGATCCGGCCGCGGATGCCGCGCGCCTTCTTCTCCTCGGGCGGGGCGGAGAGCAGCGTCTTTTGCAGCTTGCCGTCGGCGTCGAACCGCATCTGGTACAGCGAGGCCGGCTTGGGGTTGCCCTTGACGGTGAGCGCGATGCGCATCTGCCAGGCATAGTGCCGCGTCAGCTCCGCGTTCTTTTTGGCGCTGGCGGCATACTGGTCGGCCATTGCCCCCGGATTGGTGCTCTGCGCCAGCGCCGCCAAGGACAAGGCGCACAAGATGGCGGCCAGGGCACCGATCCGCGGGATAGGGTGAAGCCGAATCAGGTGGGATTGCATATGATCGCCTCCTCAGATGTTCGAAGTGGTTGACTCTTCAGCAAGCCGGCCGGTCGCAGACGGACGTCCCGGCGTGATCCGAAATATCCGTTTATAAGAGATCCCCTCTCTGGATCAGGTTTCAAACGGCGTTCGCACAATGGCGCTATTTTACTTGCGCGGGCTGCAATCAACAACGGAGAAATTCAGGCCACCACGGGCCGGGCGATCACTTTGGAGTCCGGTGATGAGGCGTGCGCCAAACCGGTTGCGTCACCGGGGCTTTAGGCGCGCCGAATCACCGCTTTGAGACGCCGCGGCCGCGGCAGCGACCGCGGCCGCGGCGGCGACTGGCGGAATCCGCTTTGAGGTGCAGCTGCCGCCGCGGTGACTGGTGGAATCTGAGAAGGGAATTGCGCCCGTCGCGGGGCGGACAGCGGAGAGAAGGAGCGTTGGGTCCGAAGGGAAACGGCGGGCCGATCTGAAAGCGGTGATTCGGCGCCCGTTTAATATCGGCAGCAGCGACATCCTGCCGGGCGCCTCATCACCGCACTCCACGGATTCGGCGTCCGTCCATAATCGGTGTCATCCGGCCGGGCGATCCCGCTCCTGCCTGCTAGTTCAGGTCGCCGTCCTTGAAGTACTTGGTCCCCTTGACGGTGAGTTCCAGGGCCAGTCCCGTGTCGGTGAGCTGGTAGAGCCAGACGCCCGGGGCCATGGGAATCGCGCCCTGGAAGGCCGCGCCCTGTTCGCCCTTTTTGGCCGCGGCGGTCGCCTGCCCGCCGGCCTCCCATCCGCTGTTGATGAACTGGTCCAGGGTGTTCTTGGTCTCAAAGACCCAGACCAGGTTGAATTTCTTGACGCCGAAGCCCAGTCCGGCCTGGATCTCGGCCATTTTCATGAAGACTTCCTGCTTCGTCTTGTTGTTCACGGCCACGCCCTTGCCGCTGCCGCCCCCGGCGACGAGGATCTTCATCCCGAAATTGCTGAACACGGCGTAGCCGGCGGCCTTTCGGATGGATGTCTTGGCCGCGGGATTGATCTCGTACAATTTGGTCAGGATCTGTTGAGCGGTCTGGCGGATCTTGGCCTGCTGTTCCTCCTTGGATTCTTTCGCCAGCACCGCGGTTCCGGCCACGAGCAGCATGATGCAAACCCATGTTACGGCCCATCGCTGTCTCGCCATGATCTGCCTCCTGGGTTGTTTTCAAGTCATCCAGTTTTCACGCTCAGCGGACTCAATATTTGGCGAACCAGAAATACTGGTAGGCGATGCCGATCGTGGTGAAGTCGGAGCCGACGCGCGCGGTGACGCCCCGCGCGACGGACACCTTGATGGAATGCCGTTTGTGGAAGGGGAGGGAGACGGTGAGACCGGCCCGGGAATTCGACTGCCGTGTGTCGGTGGGAATCTCGTCGGAGTAAACGACGCCGCCGCCGTAATAGGTGAAGTCTCCCGCCAACCACATCCGCGGACGGAAATTGTAGCCGACGTGCGCCTGGAACGTGAGCAGCGGGTCCTGGGAGCGGAGCTTGCCGCCGTAGAAGTTGTCGTTGTCGCCGAAAAACCAGACGCCGGTGAAAGCCTCCAGGGTCCAATTGCCGATGGGATGCGTGAGGCCGAGCTCGGGTTTGAAGGCCCACCGGTTCGTGCCGATGTTGATGAGCTTGGCCGGATCGTACTGACCGGCCGGCACGCTCAACAAGGCGCTCACGCCCAGCATGGTCCCGGGCGTGCGGGCGGCGAACTCGCGAGGTTTGAGCGCCGGGCCGCCGAACACGTTGACCGTGAACTTCGTGCGCAGGTCGCCCAGGCCCGAGCGGGTGATCGCCCGATACTCCTCACCGACGTTCCCCTCCACGTCCCCCCAGACGTAGGGCATCATCACCAGAAAAGAGGCGGTCCGGCCGAACAGGTCGAAGGTGCAGCCGTATCCCGCGACCGCGGCACTGATCCGCGCCTCGACGTCGGAGAAGGGGAGCGACGGATCGAACATGACGTCGCCGCTCTGGTAAACGTAGGACTGCACGATGAAATTCGCGCCCACCGGGTTCGGCGAGTAGGCTCGCGGCTCGAGCTCCTGGGCGTCAGCCGGCGCGGCGGCCAACACCAGCCAGAGGGCGGCCGCCAGGCCCAGTCCCGGACGGCGGTTTGCAGGCCGGCAGGAGAGCGTTCGCTGCCCGATCAGTGATCCCATTCCGTGCACCTCGAACCGGAGCGGTTTGTCCGCCATAGAGTATCATTGTTCTTGCTCAAAGGCCGCCTCGACTACGCCCTCCCGGACCGCCCGCACCAGGGCAGCATGGTCTTTTTCGTTCTGATCGGCGTAGGCGGCCGCGAATTTCGCCACGGCCCGGTCGAACGCGTCCCCCTTGCCCAGGTAGCCGCTGAGCGTCACGGCGCAGCCGGAGCGGGCGTGGGCCAGCGCCAGCGCCCGGCCGCACCAGGTGGCGTAGAGGTTCATTTCGGCGGCGCTAAAAGTCTCCACGCGGACGCTGATCTTGATGTCCCGAAGCTGGCGGAAGAAGTAATGGCGCCGGGGGCCCTGGCTCCAGCCCAGGAACATGTCGCTGGCGGGTTGCATGAGCCGGTATCCGTTCACCACCCGCTGGCCGTGGTTGGGGAACGGGCTGGGGCCCGCAACGGGCTCCAGGACGGAAGGTCGGGCCTCCTTGACTTGGAGGAACAGGGGATCACCCTCGCCGGCCATCAGCAGGATCACCCAGCAGGCGGTGCCGACGCTGCCGATACCCACCACCTTGAGGGCGGCGTCCCGGATCTCGTAGCGGTCCAGCAGCGACTGGATGGCCGGAGGCAGGGTGTCCCGGTAACCGGAGAACGTTTCAAGGACCGCCTGCTGAACCTCTCCCGGTGGATAGTCCTTGGCGTGGAAAATCGTGGGGAGCTGATCCTTGATCAGGGGCATCGTCCCTTTCTGTTCCACCAGTTTCGGAAAGATATCCTCGGCAATGCTCCGCGCCCGTTCTTTCTGCAGGCGATTCAGGGCCCGGCGGCGGAAGACGGGATCCCGAATTTCCGCCACGAGGTCGTCCGCCTCGAGCGAGTAGTACCAGAGTTCCATCGTCTTCATCTGGCCGAACTCGGCCATCGATTCGCGGTAGGTGCGAAGGCAGGTTTGCGCCGCATCCCGCGCCAGAGTTTCACCGAGGCCGTTGTCGCGGCTGGCCACCACGAAGCTCGCCGCCAGGCGCTTGACGTCCCATTCCCAGGGGGCGGGCAGGGTCTCGTCTAGGTCGTTGATGGCGAAAATGACCCGGCGTTCCGGCGTGGCGAATCCCCCGAAATTGCTCAGGTGGGCATCGCCGCAGCACTGGACGTGCACGCCGGTGACCGGGGTGGTGGCGAGGTCGGTGGCCATGGTGAGCGCCGCACCCCGAAAGAAGGTGAATGGGGAGCGGGCCATACGCCCGTGGCGGAGCGGGAGCAGGTCGGGCAGCCGGCCCTTCTCCGCCGCCAGGACCATCGCGACTGCGTCCGGCCGGCTGGACGGCGCCTTCCAGTCCGCGTGGGCGCTGCGCGGACATGCATCCCTCAGCTTCTTGCCGACGGCGCGGCGATCGATCCGGGACATCCGGTGGTGTTCTGGGGAAAACATAGCAGTAATCTGCGTCGACTTTGCCTCGGATCCGGACGATTTCTTGTTCATGGCGCCCTCCTGCGTTGTTCCATGCGACAGATTTCGCCGATGGTTGGTTATCCAGTATGCAAAATATGTACCAGTCGCATTGAATTCCTGTTGGTTGTCAAACGATATCATTATATATCAGGCGTTTAAAGGTGTATATCAGAGCGTTTGCTGTTTTTCGATGTAATGAAGATGTACGAAATATCGTTCCGTCTGCTGGTCGCGGGGCGCTGACCGAACAGTGGGCGTTACCGTTGAGCAGCGTCGGGAGGAAATCAGGCGGTGGTCGATTGGGAATGCAGTGATAAGCCGTGTACCTCGTACTGTGGTGATGAGGCTCTGAAAGTACCTCGCGGCCTCCGGCCGCGAGTTCCATCTGCAGGAATTGGTGAGGTTCTAGCGGCATGATGATGGGGATTGCGACGGCAGTGTGAGGGGGAGTCAAGCGTCAGGGAAGCGATTCGGGCGGTGCAATGTGGGAATTCCTGACGAAGTGTGCCGGATAAACCGGCAGACCGGTAGATCCTGTCGTGGCCGAACTCGCGCACGGAGTGCGCGAGGTACTTCAGGAGTACCTCGTGGCCTCCGGCCACGAGCTCGTCCGGCACGAATGCGGACTGAGCGCGCAGCGTCTCAAAGCGGTGATTTGGCGACCGTTCAATATCGGCAACAGCGACATTTTGCCGGGCGCCTCATCACCGCAATCCAAAGAGTCAGCGTCCTTGGCATCGGCCGCGCGCCCGTGCCGGTGTGGCCAGCGTCGATGGAATTTGCCGCGGCTGGATATTCTTGAGGCCTGACCGACGGTCCTTGCCGCGGGCGGCGGTCGATGGTACCATCGCGGAGCGGCCGGCGGGCGAAAAAAATCCCGGCGTCCGCGGACGCCGGGAGGATGGGATCGAATTGGCGGCCGGTCCGCCGTCAGAAGCAGGCGGGCGGATTGTCCAGCGTGTTCAGGTCGTAGATGAAGGACCGGACGTTCTGCGGTGGATTCCAGTAGTACGCGTGGGCCCGGTGGTTGGTGCTGTCATAGACCAGGTACAGGCTCCAGGGGAGCTCACGCGGACTGATCATGTACATGACGCCGGCGCGCCAGTTCAGCTCAGCCTGGCCTTCAAATTCCGCGCCGCCGTTTTCGAGCACGCGGAACAGGAAGGTGCCGTCGGCGTTGACGCACAGCATGGCGCGGCCGTAGTCATCCTGGAAGACGTAGTCCTGGTAGGCGCTGCAGCCGGAATCGATGTACTTCACGGCGTTGTAGATGATCAGGAACACATCGCCGGTGAAGTTCGGGTTGTCGCCGGGGTAGGAGTTGACTGCGATGACGCAGTTCTTCTCGGCCACGAACGGCACGCCGTCGTCCCAGGCGGCGATGAGTCCGGCGCCGGGGCTCAGGATGACGTCGTCGCGGTATTCGTCGGCGGCGGCGGTGACGCCAGCCATCACCGGGTGGCTGGTGTCGTAAGTGCCCAGGTTCGCCCAGGTGTAGAGGTTGTCGCCGCCCAGGTTGACAAACGGGCTGTACCCGCCGGTGATGAGGCGGCCTCTCAGGGCCCAGTCGTTGCCGCCGGCCCAGTCAAAGACAGCCAGGATCAGCTTGCCGCCGGCGTCGACGAAATCGGCCAGAAGATTGCCCATGGCCACCCGGTCGTACCAGGGATTGTCGGAAAAGACGATCACCGCGTCGTAGCCCAGCAACTGCTCCAGGGTGGGCAGGGCGGAACGGCAGTCGAAGTGGTCCACCACGCTGATGTCGGGCTGGGCCATCATGAAGTTTACCAGACCCGTGGGATAGTTGTCTGAGCTGGCCACCAGCACGTGCAGGCCGCCGTTGGCCTTGGGCGCCGGCGGCACGAAGTCTTCAACCGCTTCCGGCGCATCGCCGGGGAACGCGCGGCGCTCCAGCTGGCCGATGATCCGGCCGGCCGGACCGTCCGTGGCCTTGCGCGGCTGCCGCCGGAACTCGGCGCCCCAGACCACCGAGGTCAGAACGACGGCGGCCAGGACCATCAACATTAGTACTCGATTGCGTTTCATGGGTCCTCCCAAAACAGATTGGCTTGCTGTCGATGATACCACAGCGCAGGCAATGGGTGTCAAGTCGGCGGGATCAGGCGCCGGACCTTGCGGCGCCACCCGGTCAATGGTACCATCGTCTCTCGGCCGGCGCGGCAGGCCCGGCCGCGATTCCAACCAATGGAGCGCCCATGCCGGTGAACCAGGCGGAGCGGATCCGGAAAACCTTCACGGCGCGGTTCGGCCGGGAGCCCCTGCTGGTGCGCTCCCCCGGCCGGGTGAACCTCATCGGCGAGCACACCGATTACAACGAGGGCTTCGTCCTGCCGGCGGCGGTGGACCGCGCCGTCATCTTCGCCATCGCGCCCTGCGACGGCCGCCAGGCGCGGCTGCTCGCGGCCGACCTCGGCGAGGAGTGCGCCGTGTCGCTGGACCGGCTCCCCAAGCCCCGTCATGGCTGGCCCGATTATCCCGTGGGAGTTCTGGAGGGGCTTCGGCGCGTCCGGCCGCGCCTCGGCGGCTTTGACTGCGCCTTCGGCGGCGACATCCCCGTGGGCGCGGGGATGTCCTCGTCGGCAGCCGTGGAAGCGGGGCTCGCCTACGCGCTGGACGCGCTCTTCGAGCTGGGCCTGACGCCGCTGGAGCTGGTGAAGCTGGCCCAGCGGGCCGAGAACGAGTACGTGGGCGTCCGCTGCGGCATCATGGACCAGTACACCAACATTTTCGCCCGGAACGGCCAGGTGCTGCGCCTCGACTGCCGGACGCTGGCCGCCGAGCATTTCCCTTTCCCGTCGAACAAGCTGCGGGTGGTCCTGTGCGACACCGGGGTGCGCCACGCCCTGGGTGCTTCCGAGTACAACGTCCGGCGGGCCCAGTGCGAGGAGGGGGTGCAGCGGATCCGGCGGGCCCATCCGGCGGTGCGCAGCCTGAGGGACGTGACTCCGGATATGCTGGCGGCGGTACGCCGCGAGCTCGATCCGGTGGTGTGGCGCCGCTGCGCCTATGTGATCGCGGAGAACGCGCGGCTGCTGGCCGGCTGCGAGGACCTGCGGCGGGGCGATTTCGCCGTCTTCGGCGAGCGGATGGGCCAGTCGCACGCGGGACTGCGTGACGAGTACGAGGTGAGCTGCCCGGAGCTGGACCGGCTGGTGACCATCGCCTGGACCGACCCGGCGGTGCTGGGCGCGCGGATGATGGGCGGCGGCTTCGGCGGCTGCACCGTCAACCTGGTCCGCGCCGACGGCGTGGCCGCCTTTGCCGACCGCGTGCGCCAGACCTACCGGCCGCCCGACGGCGGGCCGGCGAAGGTATACGCCTGCCGCATCGAGGGGGGGACGCGGGTCATCGCCCGTCCGCCGGTCCTTTGATCGGTGAACAGTGAACGGTGAACAGTAAATAGTTTTAGGAAATAGTGATGGGGAAGGAATTGGAGTGGTTCTGCCCGGTCGCCGGGCGGGATGCTCGCAGTTCTCGTTTAGCGGAAACGTGTCATTCTGCGCTCCCGAGAGGCGGCGGGACATCCACGCCGCTTTGTGATACTCTGTCGTGCTTGAATGGGCGGAAAATCTGCGCGCCTGTCGGCGCGACCAACAGTCTCTGGAGGATGTGAACTCATGCGATTCCCGCGTTTTCTCTCGGTGCTGTTCTTCGTCAGTCTGGGGATAGGATCAGGATTCGGTGGCTTCAACCGGGCCGAAGAGCCGCCGCGACAGGCCGCCGCTTCTCCCGCCGGAACCGACCAGCCGACGGCGGCCGCGGCGGACCCGGCGGCGCCGGCGAACTGGGCCGATATCGGTTGGCCCCGGGAAACCGTCCACGGCGACGTGACCCTCATCCTGTACCAGCCGCAGCTGGAGAAATATGAGGGGAACCGCGTGGAGGCCCGCGCCGCCCTGGCGGTCAAGCCGGCCGGGGCCGCGGAGCCCAAGGAGTTCGGAGTGGTCTGGATGTCCGCCCGGACCGAGGTGGACAAGGTCAATCGCCAGGTCACTCTGGACAACCTCCGGCTCACCCGGATGGATTTCCCTTCCTCCAAGGAAAAAGGGGACGAATACCTGGCATTTCTTTCCTCCAAAGTGCCAGCGAAGAGTTGGGTCCTTTCCCTCGACCGCATGGAGGCAGCCCTGGCGGCGCTGGAAGCCGAGCGCCCGGTCGAAGGCTACGAGGTGAAGAACGACCCGCCCCGGATCTTCTACAGCAAGGTGCCGGCGCTGCTGGTGATCGTCGACGGTCAGCCCGTGCTCCAGCCCATGGCGGACACCAAGCTGCAGCGGGTCATCAATACCCGCGTGCTCATCGTCTTCGATGAAAAAGCCAAAAAATACTACCTGCACCTGATGGAGGGGTGGCTCGAGGCGCCCGACCTCAACGCCGGCTGGACCGTGGCCAAGAAGGTCTCGGGCGACCTGAAGAAGGCGGCCAAGGCGGCCCGGGAGAGCAAGCAGATCGAGATGCTCGACGGCAAGCCCCTGTCGGAGGACGGCAAGAAGAAGGAGACGCTCCAGGAGGCCGCCAAGAGCGCCACGGTGCCGGAGCTCTACTTCGCCTTCGTGCCCGCCGAGCTGATCCAGACCCAGGGCGATCCCCAGGCGGAAGCCATCCCGGGCACGGACCTGCTCTGGGTGACCAACACCGGCAACAGCCTGTTCGTCGACACGAAGAACAACATGTACTATGTCCTCCTGTCGGGCCGCTGGTTCCGCTCCCCGGAATTCAACAAGCCGTGGGAGTACGTGCCGGCTTCGAGTCTGCCTGAGGGATTCGCCAAGATCCCGCCGGACCACCCCAAGGCGAGCGTGCTGGCCTGCGTCCCCGGCACCGAGCCGGCCAAGGAAGCGGTGGTGGCCAACTCCATCCCCCAGACCGCCACCATCAACCGGGCGACGGCCAAGCTGACGGTCAAATACGACGGCCAGCCGAAATTCAAGGACGTCAAGGACACCTCCCTCCAGTACGCGGTCAACAGCAAGACGCCGGTCATCCGGGTGGCTGAAAACAGCTACTACGCCGTGGAGAACGCGGTCTGGTTCTCCGCGCCCGCGCCGCTGGGGCCCTGGACGGTGGCGGTGACGGTGCCGCCGGTGATCTACACCATCCCGCCCAGCAGTCCCATCCATTACGTCACCTACGTGCGGATCTACGGCTATGACGACACGTCAGTCTATGTCGGCTACACGCCGGGCTACTACGGCACCGTGGTGACGACGGAGCAGGTGGTGGTCTACGGGAGCGGCTGGTACTACCCGCCGTACATGGGCGGCTGGTGGTACGGCTGGCCGTGCACCTACGGTTACGGCGCCACCTTTGTCTGGTCTTCGGACTGCGGCTGGAGCGTGGGCTTCGGCGTGGGGTACGGCTGGGGCTGGTACTACCCGTACTGGGGCCCCTGGGGCTGGTACGGGTACGGCTATTATCCCCCTTACGGCTGGGGCGCCTGGGGCGGCTACGCCAGCATGAACGTGTACGGACGGTGGGGCAACGCCACCTACGCCGGCACGCGGGCCGCCTGGGCCAACCCGTGGACGGGCAACTACGGCGGCGGCGCCCGCGGCGCGGTGTACAATCCGGCCACCGGCGCGGTGGCCGCAGGCGGGCGGTTCCACAACACCAACGTCTACACGGGCAACACCGTCGGCGGCCGGGGCGGCGCCGCCTACAATCCGGAGACGGGCCGCGTCGCCATCGGCGGGGCCGGCTACGTCGGCAACATCTACACCGGCCAAGGCGCCGCGGGGCGAGGCGGACTCATCTACGATACGGACACGAACACCGGCTTGGCCGTGGGGAAGAACAACGTCTATGCCGGCCACGACGGCAACGTGTACAAGTACGACCGCAACTCGGGCAACTGGTACAAGAACGACAACGGCTCCTGGAACCAGGTGGACCCGAAACGGCCCGAGGCCCAGGCCCGGGCGCAGTCGCGCGACCAGGCCAGCGTGCAGAACCTGCAGCGGCAGTACAACGCCCGGAGCCAGGGCGAGTACCGCAGCCGGCAGTACCAGTCGGGCAACTGGAACCGCGGCAGCGGTGCCGGCCGGAACCTCGGCGGCGCCCGCGGCGGGCGCCGGCGCTAGCCCGGCGCGATTCCGTACCGCGCGTTCGATGAACGCGCGCCGGCGGCGGCTGAACGGCCACGGCGCTGAGTGTATCCGCACCCGATCGATTGCCGGTGCCGTCGGGCCGCATTCGTCGAATGCGGCGTACCGCGCGTTCGATGAACGCGCGCCGGCTCACCCCGAACCAGCCGGGTCGAATTCCGGGCGGGTGTATGCGCGTCGTTACCGGTCAGCCAGGACGAACGGCCGGGCATTGACTTTTTTCGATTTTCTTGAAATATAGAGATGGGAGTCACTGACGCTCCGATTCATGCTCCAGAAACATGGAGAAAGGAGGTCCACGGTGAGACAATCAGTCCCGAGAAGCCTGATCCTGGCCGGATTTTTCGTGGCGTTGTGGTGCGCGCCGGCAGCCCAAACGCAGTCGTTCGACTGGTTCGCCTTCGGTCAGGCCCTGAATCAGGGGCCGCAACACGTGCTCGGCTCGGCCGATGCGCGGGCGATCGTTGCGAAAGTCGCTGACCAGATGGCCCGCATGAATGTGCCGGTCAACACCGGATGGGGCGGTCGTATGAGCTCCGCCGCGCAATACGGCCAACAGGATGTCGGAACCTGCACCTGGGTCAACGATGCCGTCCAGAAGGCGCTTCATGGCGCGGGTTTCCGCAAGGATCAAATTTTCGGGGTGATCGGCGTCGGCGAAGGGCGCGGGAAAGCGATGTCCGCCGGGTTGTGGCTGAACGTCGATCATATCGCGCCGGCCGTGGTGATCAACAAGCAAGTGCTGACCTTCGACCTGTGGCACCACAGTTACGATACCGGCGGGTTTGCCGGCATGGCCTCGTCTAATTGGAACGGACGCGATCTCTCGAGCTGGTGCGTCAGCACGCAACATTACCCCGGCTTCATGTACAGCACGTACGGGGCGCAGCCGATGGTCGATCCCGTGCACCCCCAGGCACTGCAGGAAATGATCGTGGAAAAACAGTTCCAGCAGCGCTACCCGCAATTGAAGCCCAAGAAAGCCGTCAAAAAGGTCGAGCCATCCTTTTCCGGGAACTGGAGCGATTTCACGGACGCTGCCGGTACGCTGCGCATGACCCAAGAAGGCAGCCGGGTTACGGGCTCCTACACCCATCATGGCACGAACGGCTCCCTCAGCGGCACCCTGACGGGCAGTACCTTGCGGGGCACGTGGTCCAACGACCTCAAGCTCAGCGGTTCGTTCGTGTTCGAGCTTTCAGCCGATGGCCGGAGCTTTTCCGGTTCCTATGTGTACGAAGGGAAAACGTACTCCTGGAGCGGGAAGAAAAATTAGCGGGATCGGGCCGGCCGGTTTGACCGGCAGGATCGGACCGCGCGCCATGTTCCGGCCGGGATCGAAGACGCGCGAGGCGGCGACGGCGATGCGACAGCGGTGATTGCCGGATCGCAAGTGCCCGCGCGTGATCCCGTGACTCGTGCCGGCGCTGATAACGCGCATCGTTCGAGCAGATTGTGATAACTGATCCATGCTTCCAAGCTCCGCCTGAGCGAGACAACGGACAGCCCTCATTGGGGGTCGCCCCCCAGTCACCGGCTGTCCGCCGCCTGGTGTGGGCGATCCTGCTGGCCGGCGCCGTGGCGCTGCTGGCCACATCGGCCTACCGGGCGGCCACCTTTCCCTTCACCCATGATGAAAGCCTGAGTTTCGCCATCTTCAACTGGGACCCGGGCCAGGGCGCCACCGCCAACAATCACCTCCTCAATACGCTGCTGATGCAGGGGTGCGCGCAGGTGTTCGGCCATTCGGAGTTCGCCCTGCGACTGCCCAACCTGCTGGCGCACGTGCTGTATCTTGTCGGCACGCTGGCGCTGCTGCGTCGCTGCCGGTCCATGAACCTGCGACTGGCGGGATTCGTCATCCTCAATCTCAATCTGCTGGCACTGGATTTTTTCTGCCTGGCGCGGGGATACGGACTGGCGCTGGCGTTCCAAATGACGAGCCTCCTGCTGCTGGCGCGCGCCTGTGAGCGAAGACGCCAGCCGGCGTTCCGAACCGACGTCGTACTCGCCGTGCTGGCCGGTTCGCTGGCGGTGCTGGCCAACTTCGCCTTTCTGAATTATCACCTGCCGCTCCTGCTGGCGAGCGCGTGGCTGCTGCTCACGGACGCCTCACTCCGCCGGTTCCAGCGGGAAGGTCTGCCGGCGGCCGTAGCGCTGCTGGGCGCGAGCGGGGTGTTTGTCGGCGCCGTCCTGTTCCGGATGCTCCAGCTCCAACGGCTCGGGGAGCTGTATTTCGGCGGGAACACCGGCTTCGTCCCGGACACCGTCATCGGTCTGGTGCGGAGCGCACGGTACGCGTACACCGCTTCGCCGGCCATCGAGACAACGGCCGCCGCGATGATCATCGGGACGGTGGTCGCGCTGGCTCTGCTGGGAGCGTACCCGTGCTTCCGGCGGCGGAAGGTGCCGCTCTTCGCCCTGCCCGCCGCGCTGCTGACCGCGGCGGTGCTGTTGCCCGTTCTGCAGCATCTTGTGTTCCAGACGCTGTACCCCAAGGAACGCACCGCGTTGTTCTACCTGCCGCTCTTTGCCACCGCTCTGATCGCCGCGGTCGACTGGCTCACCCGGCGGCCGGACCGCCGTTGGCCGGGTGCGCTGGGACTCGCGCTGATCGCGGGCTTCGCGGCGGTCCTGGGATGGCAATTCGCCCGCAGCTTCGATCCGCACACCTGCTACACCTGGCGGTATGACGCGCACAACGACGCGGTGCTCCGGCGCATCGACCAGGACCGGCGAATCCACCGGCCGGACCGGATCGTCCGGCTGGGCATCAATTGGATGATGGAACCCTCATTGAACTTCTACCGTGTGACGCGCGGGTACGACTGGCTGGCGCCGGTGACCCGGACGGGCATCGACAGCGGGGATTACGATTACATCTACGCGTTTGCGCCCGAAGTGCGGGCGGGCGACCGTGATCGTCACACCTGGCTGGCGGCTTTTCCGGACACGCAGACCATGCTGGTGCGGGTGGATCGGGTGCCGGAGGCGTCCGTGCGCCCGTGAGGCTCGGTCGGCGGTGGCGTGGGGCGGACGTCTTCCTGTCGGATGAACGGGGTGATCGGGCGTTCCGCTCGAATCGGGACGACGGGCTGTTCGCTCCCGCCCGCAAGATCAGCCACGTTCCAGCGGTGTGAATGGACCTGAAAAAGCCCCGGGGATTCACCCGGGGCTTTTTGGTTTCGGTCCGCCACGAGAGGCGGAGGGGCAGTGTGCCCGTGAATGCGTCGCCGCCGGTCAACGACCGGCGGAACTGCTCACTTCACCTTTTCGGTGATCTTGACCGGCTGGGCGAGCTGGAACTGGAACTTGGTCTCGGGGGGGAACTCCACTTCCTTGCCCCGGGTGGCCAGCACGCCGGCCGTGCCGGCGCCGCCGCCGATGACCGCGCCGATGGCCGCGCCCTTCTTCCCGCCGGCGATCCCGCCGATGATGGCGCCCACGCCGGCGCCGCCGCCGATGACCGCCGCGTCACGGGTGGTGGACCCTTCGGCCTGGAACTGGAGCGTGTTGGTCTGCACACCCACCATCTCGCCGCGGATCTCGATGCTCTCCACAGTCAGGCTCATGAACGCCTTGCCCTTGACCTTGCCGGACTGGGCGCTCTCGAGCACCCGGCCCGCCAGGCGGGTGTTGGCGGGCAGGACGACCTCGCCGTTGAGGTCCACCGGCTGGGCCAGGAACATCTCGAAATTGTCGCCGCCGGCGTTGGTCTTGGTGCTGAGCGATCCCTGCAACAGGCCCACCAGGGCGGTGCCGGCGGGGATCTCCACCGTCCGGGTTTTCGGCTTCGGCGGTTCGACGGGCTGCGCGGGCTGGGCGGCTTCGGTGATGGGCGTCGCGCCCGCCGGCTGCGCCGCAGGCGCGGGCTCCCCGGTGACGGGCGGCGGAGTGGCGGTTGTCCCCGTGCCGCCGGCGTCGGCGACCGGCTGCTCGCCTGCGGTCGCCTTGGCCGCGGCTGCCTTCTTCTGCGCCAGTTGTTTCTTCATGGTCTGGAGCTCGGCCTGCTGTTTGGCGATTTCGGCCTGGAGCCGCTGCTGTTCCTCGAGCGCGGCGGCTTCTTCCTGCATGCGTTGCTGCGCCTGCTGGGCCTGGACCTGTTGCTGCAGCTCGTAGATCTTGGCTTCCTGCTGCTGGATCTGCGTCTGCAATTTCTCCGCCTCCGCCGCGGCGGCCTTGGCGGCCTCGTCCTCTTTCTTCACGCAGGCGACGGCTGTGAGCAGCAGCGTCACCGCGAGGATGATCAGGACCAAACGTGGTTTCATGATGACTCCTTGTTGCATGAAATGCTTGCTATATTCGATGACCGGTTAATGCACATAGTTTCACAGTATTGTCGCAATCTTTTGGTGTCGGGACAAGTGGATTCTCGGCGCTGCCCCTTTCTACACCGATTCACCCATTCACCCATTCACCATCTTCTGCTATGATGCCCGCTATTTTGTTCGCCAAGGAACGCCATGAACGCGCTGCCACCGCCCCGCCCCTTTCTGCAGGCCCTGGAACCGGACCAGCTCAATGCCCTGCCCATCGGCCGGTATGAGGGATCCGTGCACCTGGTCCGTGACGATGCGGAGGCCCGGACCGCGCTCGCCGCGCTGGCCGGTGAGGCCCTCCTCGGCTTCGACACGGAGAGCCGCCCGGCATTCCGCAAGGGGGAGAGCCACCCGGTGGCGCTGGTCCAGCTGGCGGGCGCCTGCGGCGTCTGGCTGTTCCAGTTGCGGGGGCTCGCCGACCCCGCACCCCTGGCCGCCCTGCTGGGCGACGCCGCCGTGCGGAAGGTGGGCGTGGCCACCGCCGACGACGGCCGCAAGCTGAGGGAGACGCTTGCCTGCGAACCCGCCGGCTTCCTGGACCTGAGCGCGGTGGCGCGGCGCCACGGCCTGCGGCAGCCGTCGCTCCGCCAGTTGGCGGCCATCCTGCTGGGGATCCGCATCCCCAAGGGGACGCGCCTCACCAACTGGGCGCGCCGCGACCTGACCCCGGCCCAGGTGGCCTATGCGGCCACCGACGCCTGGATCGCCCGGCAGGTCTACCTCCGCCTCCGGGAGCTGGGCGCGAATGTCTGACGAACCCGGGAATGGGTTGAGAGTTGAGGGTTGAGGGTTCGCGCTCGTGAGTCGTCATCGTAATTCGTAATCGTGATCGTAATCGTACTCGGACCTGGGCCCCAGGTTCTGGGCCCTGGCTTTTGGATCCCAGTTCCCAGCACCCAGGTCCCAGCACCCTGGTCCCAGTTCCCAGCACCCAGGTCCCAGATCCCAGCACCCAGGTCCCAGGTCCCAATTCCCATAAGCTCCCCCATTCGCCGACTCACCGTTTTATCGACATAATTATAAAATTGATCCTTCGTGCCCTTTGTGACTTCGTGGTGAGAATCACAAGTCGAGGCACGATTACGAATTACGATTACGATGACGATTACGATGACGATTACGAATTACGATTACGAATTACGATTACGAATGACGAACATGGATACCCGTTCACCTCTGACCGCCGGCCGTGCGTTTTCCCGCCTGTGCCATTGACGCATCCGCCGTCACGGGCTATAGTTTATGCACTGTCATGCCGAGGACGGAGACATGCCCGACACCATCCAGCGTCTGCAGATCGCGTTCTTCCTCAATGACCGGGAGATCCGGGTGACCGTCCCCCCCGACCGGACGGCGCTGGAGGTGATCCGCGGCGAGCTGGGCCTGACGGGAACGAAGGAAACCTGCTCCGAGGGCGACTGCGGCGCGTGCACCGTGGCCCTGGGCGAGTTGGCGGACGAGCTGCTCGTCTACCGGGCCGTCAACAGTTGCATCCTGCCGGCCGCCCGGCTGCACGGTAGGCACGTCATCACGGTGGAGGGGCTGGCCGTCGGCGGGCAGCTCCACGTGATCCAGCAGCAGCTCCTGGACCACCACGCCGTCCAGTGCGGCTTCTGCACGCCCGGCATCGTCATGTCGCTGTTCTGCCTCTTTCTGCAGCGGCCCGACCCGGACGAGGCCGCCATTCTCGAGGCGCTCGAGGGAAACCTGTGCCGCTGCACCGGCTACATCACCATCCGCGCCGCCGCCCGCGCCGTGGCCGGGCGCCTCGCCGCCGCCGGCGGCGCCTGGAGCGATCTGGTCCTGCCCGCCTGTGCCGCCGACATGGAGCGCCGCCTCCGGGCGTTCGGCGAACCGCTGCGTGCCACGGACTCGCCCAACACCGACGGCCGTCCCCTGGCCGGCTACCACGTGCCGGAGAGCCTGGGGGAGCTGTGGCGGACCCTGGCGCGGGCCGGCGATCCGGCACGGACGCGGTTCATCCACGGCGGCACCGACGTGATGGTGGCGGTGAACATCAAGCGCGATTTCCCGGAACACCTGGTGGACCTGAGCCGGATCCCCGAGCTCCACGTGCTTGTGCGCGAGGGTGACGTTCTTCGGATCGGCGCCGGGCTCACCTTCACCGACCTGATGGAGAGCACCCTCGTGGCCGACCACCTGCCGGTGCTGGCCCGGGCGGCGGCCCGGGTCGGGTCGCGGCAGGTGCGCAACCGCGGCACCCTGGGCGGGAACGTCGCCAACGCCTCGCCCATCGCCGACGGCGCGGTGGCCCTGCTGGGGCTGGACGCGCGGCTGGTGCTGGCGTCGGCCGGCGGCGAGCGGACGCTCCCGCTGGAGACATTCTACAAGGGGTACAAGGAGACCGACCGGCAGCCCGGAGAGATCATCCGTGCGGTGGAGGTGCCGCTGACCGGCTGCATCCACCAGTACCTGAAGTCGTCCAAGCGGCCGGCGGTGGACTGCGCCTCGGTGAGCTCGCTCTGCGCGGCGCGGCTGGAGGACGGGCGGGTGGCGGCATGCCGCCTGGCGTTCGGCGGGGTGGCCGTGTATCCCGCGCTTGCCCGGCAGGCGGCCGCGTTTCTCGAAGGACGGGCGCTGGACGCCGAAACCGTCCGCGCCGCCGCCGACCTGGCCGCAGCCGAGTTCCAAACCATCGGCGACGTGCGCGGCAGCGCCGCGTATCGCCGCGCGCTGATCCGCCACCACGTGATCCACCACCTGGAGTCGCTGCGGGGCAACGCCGAACTGTGCGGGAGGAACGCATGAGCGCCGAGACGCCGAAATCCCGGCCCGCCGCCGATCCGCCGCACCTCAGCGGCCACCTCCACGTCACCGGCGCGTCGCGCTTCATCGGCGAGGACGTCCGGCCGGCGGGACTGCTCCATGTGAAAGTGGTGACCAGCCCCCACGCCCACGCCCGGATCACGGCCATCGACACCGCCGCGGCCGCCGCCTGCGCCGGCGTGGCCGCGGTACTCACCCACCGGGACATCCCCGGCGAAAACCAGATCGGCCACGTGCTGCCCGACGAGCCGCTCCTGCCGGCGGACACGGTGACCTACGCCGGCCAGCCGGTGGCGCTGGTGGCGGCGGCGGACCCGTGGCAGGCCGAGACCGCCGCAGCCGCGGTCCGCGTGGAGTACGAGCCGCTGCCGCCGGTGCTCACCATCGAAGAGGCGCTGGCCCGGGGGCAGCTCTACGTGCCCGAGCGCCGCATCGCCCGCGGCGACGTCGACGCCGTCCTGGCCGCCGCGCCCCACGTGCTGGAGGGGCAGGTGGCGACGGGCGCGCAGGAGCACTTCTACCTCGAGACGCAGCGCTGCGTCGCCGTGCCGGCCGAGGACGGGCAGATCGTCCTCTATGCCGCCACCCAGAGCACGGCCGAGGTCCAGGAGATCGCCGCCCGCGTGCTGGGCCGGCGCAGCAAGGACATCACCGTGGACGTGCCGCGCCTCGGCGGCGCCTTCGGCGGCAAGGAGCGGAGCGCCACCCTGTGGGCGTGCCTGGCCGCGCTGGCCTGCCACTGCACCGGCCGGCCGGTGGAGCTGGTGCTTCAGCGCGTCGAGGACGCCGCGTGGACCGGCAAGCGCCATCCGTACGAATCGCGCTACCGCGTGGGCTTCGACGACGAGGGCCGCCTCCTGGCCTGGGACGTGGAGCTCAACGCCAACGGCGGCGCCGCGGTGGACCTGTCGCTGGCCATCCTGGAACGGAGCATGCTCCACGCCGACAACGCCTATCACATCCCGGCGGCCCGCATCGTGGGCCGGGCCTGCCGGACGAACCTGCCGCCCAACACCGCCTTCCGCGGCTTCGGCGCGCCGCAGGGGATCTTCGTCATCGAGTGCGCCCTGGAGCGGATCGCCCGGACGCTGGGGCTGGACCCGCTGGAGGTGCGCCGCCGCAACGCCTATCAGGAGGGACAGCTCACTCCGTTCGGCCAGCCGGTGCACGACGCCCACGTCGCCGAGCTCCTGGAGCGCCTGGGGCGCAACGCCGGCTACGCGGCGCTGCGGACGGAGAACGAGGCGTTCAACGCCGCCCACGTCTACGCCAAGCGCGGTCTCGGCGTGGTGCCGGTCAAGTTCGGCATCTCGTTCACCTCGGCCTTCCTGAACCAGGGGTCGGCGCTCGTCTGGATCTACGCCGACGGCACCATTTCCCTGAGCCACGGCGGCGTCGAGATGGGCCAGGAGGTGAACACGAAGGTGGCCCAGGTGGCGGCCCGGATCCTGGGCGTCAGCCTCGGGCGGATCCGCGTGGAGACGGCCAACACCAAGCGCGTGGCCAACGCCTCGCCCACCGCCGCCTCCACGGGCGCCGACATCAACGGCAACGCCGCCCGCGTCGCCGCCGTGGAGCTGCGCGCCCGCCTGGCCCGCGTCGCCGCCGGGATGCTGGCGCCGCGCCTCGGGCGCGCGCCCGAGCCCGACGCGCTCGTCTTCGCCGACGACGCGGTGTGGGACGCGGCGGCGCCGGCCGAGCGGCTGGCGTTCGACGAGCTCGTCCACCAGGCCTACATGGACCGGGTGGACCTGGGCGCCCACGGCTTTTACCGCACGCCGGGCGTCCACTTCGACCGGGCGGCCGGGCAGGGCACGCCGTTCCACTATTTCGCCCAGGGCGGCGGCCTGGTCCAGGTCGAAGTGGACCTCATCAGCGGCTGCGCCCGCTTGCTCAAGGTGCACATCGTCCACGAGACCGGCCGGTCCCTGAACCTGGCGGTGGATCGGGGCCAGATCGCCGGCGCGTTCGTGCAGGGCTTCGGCTGGTGCACCATCGAGGAGGAACGGTTCGACGCGGCGGGGCGCTGGCTGGCCGTTTCGCCGTCCACGTACAAGATCCCCACGATCCGCGACGTGCCCGACGATTTCGTCATCGAGACCGTGGAGCGGGACTTGCACCACGCCAGCGTGCTGGGGAGCAAGGCCATCGGCGAGCCGCCGCTCGTTTACGGCGAGGCGGCCTGGTTCGCCGTCAAGGACGCCATCGAGTCGTTGACGGGGCACCGCCGCGAGGCGGCGCTGGCCCACCCGGCCACCCCCGACGCGGTGCTCGCCGCCGTCGCCTCTATCCTGTCGCATGCGTGACTCGTGCTCGTACTCGTAATCGAAATCGTAATCGAAATCGTAATCGCGAATCGAATTGCTCACCTCACCCCGATCTGATGACCTACCGTCTCTGCCCATTGAATGAATCGTTGGCCGGGTGTCTATCTTCCTGAACCAGCCGCCTCCTCGGCATCATCATCCGGGTCAGCATGGCGACGATGCGACTCAGGAGTCCTTTCCCGGCATCGACTTCGGCGGCCAACCCCCCGGCGAGTGATGCCAGAACATCCAGGCTGGCGGCGCACTCCATCGCCGATCCCCGGGCAATTTCGAAGAAACGCCGCCGCTCCCGGGGTGAGCGCTTTCCATTGCCTTCGGCAATGTTCAGGGGGATCGAGAGAGCGGCGCGGCCCAGTTGGTCACGAATATGGCGAATGGAGGGATTTGAGTTGTCCAGCAGCGTCGAGGTCAGCTTGACAAAATCCAGACTGGCCCGGTAGACGTCGAGTTTTTCATGATCGAACACCATGTGTCGCTCCTTTCAAGGGATGTAGAATTCGTCTTTCATGATTAATAACGGATCGGAAGGACAGATGTCCGAAGTTGATTCCGAGTGCGATCACGATTACGATAGCGGGTACGATTACGAGTACGATCACGATTACGATTGCGATTACGAGTACGAGCACGAGCACGATGGGATGGGAGATAGACAATGAGTGAAAAGAAGAACGGGTTCCTCACGCCGGCCAGGTTGCGCGAGGAGATCCTGCGCTGCGAGTTCTGCGAGGAGAAGCCGTGCCGCGACGCGTGCCCGGTCCACTGCTCGCCGGCCGATTTCATCATGGCCGCTCGCGTGGGGGCGCCGTCCGACTGGCGCCGCGCCGCCGCGGTGATCATGGGCTCCAACCCGCTGGGCGGCGTCTGCGGCGCGGTCTGCCCCGACACCCACTGCATGGCCGCCTGCTCGCGCAAGCTCTTCGACCGTCCCGTCGAGATCCCGGCGGTGCAGGCCGCCATCGTGCAGGAGGCCAAGAATCTCGGAGTTATGCCCGCGTTCGCGCCCGCGCCCGCGACCACCCGGCACGTGGCGGTGGTGGGCGCCGGGCCGGCGGGCCTGGCGGCCGCGGCCACCCTGGCCCAGTGGGGCCACGCGGTCACCGTCTTCGAGCGGGAGCAGCAGGCCGGCGGCATGTGCCGGCTGATCCCCGGGGAACGGCTGGACCCGCGCATCCTGGAAACGGACATCGAATTCCTCGCCGGCCTGGGGCGGATCGCCTTCCAGTTTGGCCACGCCGTGGCGCAGCCCGACGAGCTGCTCGCCACCGGCTGCGACGCGGTGGTCGTGGCCACCGGCCTCGACCACCCGGTGCGCCTGGGTATCCGCGGCGAGAACCTGGCCATCGACTGGCTGAGCTATCTGCGCGCGCCACGGCGCGTCCCCGTGCGCGGCCACGACGTGGCCGTCGTCGGCGGCGGCGCCGTGGCCGTGGATTGCGCCCTGGCGGCTCGACGCCACGGCGCCGCGAGCGTGGAGCTCATCTGCCTGGAGCAGCTCGACGAGATGCCGCTGACCGCGGCCGAGCGGCAGTGGCTCCTCGACGCCGGCCTGGCCGTCACCGGGCGGTCCCGGCTCACCGGCATCAGCCGCGGGGCGGACGGCTGCCTCGGCGTGGGCGTCCGGCGGGTGCTGCTCCCCAGGGGGAAGAAATTCCACCCCCGCCTCGTGGCGGACGACCCCGGCGCGGCGCCCGTCCGGCGCCGGTTCGACACCGTGGTCATCGCCATCGGCGCCCGGCCCGGCCTCGAGACGCCCCGGACGCGCGGCGTGTTCTACGCCGGCGATCTGGTCAACGGGCCCACCACCGTGGTCGAGGCGGCTGCCGCCGGCAAGAATGTCGCCCAGGCGGTGCACGCCTGGCTGGCCGGCGAAAAGGCGCTCCGCGTGGACAAGCCCGTCAAGAGCCGCGTCACGCTGGCCGGCCGGCGGCTCGTGCCGGTGCCCCTGGACACGGCGTTCTTCGGCCGAACCGTCGTTTCGCCGTTCCTGCTGTCGGCGGCGCCGCCCACCGACGGCTACGAGCAGATGCGCCGCGCCTACGCCGCCGGCTGGGCCGGCGGGGTGATGAAGACCGCGTTCGACGGCGTGCCCATCCACATCCCGGGCGCCTACATGTATGTGCTGGGCGACCGCACCTACGGCAACTGCGATAACGTGTCGGGCCACTCGCTGGACCGGGTCTGCGATGAGGTGGCCCGGCTGGTGCGGGAATACCCCGACCGCCTGACGATGGCGTCCACCGGCGGCCCCGTGACCGGCGACGACGCGGCGGACCGCACGGTGTGGCAGTCCAACACCCGCAAGCTCGAGGCTGCCGGCGCCATGGGGATCGAGTACAGCCTCTCCTGTCCCCAGGGCGGCGACGGCACCCACGGCGACATCGTCTCGCAGAACGCGGCGCTCACCGCCCGGATCATCGGCTGGATCCTCGAGGGCGGCGACCCGCGCGTGCCGAAGCTCTTCAAGCTCACCGGCGCGGTGACGGCGATCCAGCCCATCGTGACGGCGATCCGCGGCGTGCTGGAACGGCACTCGGCGGCCCGGGCCGGGATCACCCTGGCCAACACGTTCCCGAGCCTCGGCTTCCGCCCCGGCGCCGACGGCCGCTGGGCCGAGGGCGCGGTCATCGGCCTGTCGGGCGAGGGGGTGCTCCCCATCAGCTACCTGACGCTGGCCAAGGCGGGCGCGCTGGGTGTGCCCATCTCCGGCAACGGCGGGCCCATGGACTACCTAGGCGCGGCCCACTTCCTGGCGCTCGGCGCCGAGACGGTCCAGTTCTGCACCGTGGCCATGAAGTACGGCCTTGGCATCGTCGACGACCTGCACGCCGGGCTCAGCCACCTGCTGCAGGCCCTGGGGATGGCGTCGGTGGCCGAACTGGTCGGCCTGCTCCAGCCGCACCCGATCCGCGACTTCATGGAGCTGTCGGCGGAAAAGCCGGTCTCCGCGGTGGACCGGGAGCTGTGCCGGCACTGCGGGAACTGCACGCGCTGTCCGTACCTGGCCATCGAACTCGACGACGAGAAGGTCCCGCGGACCGATCCGGCCCGCTGCGTGGGCTGCTCGCTCTGTGCCCAGAAGTGCTTCTCCGGCGCGCTGCACATGCGGCCGCGCACCGCCGAGGAGGCCGCCGCGCTCCGCGAAAGCTGACGGCGTTCCCGGCCGCCGGTGCCGCCGGCGAACCGCCGGCCGGGCCGTAGATGACGCGACATTCATGATCCTGGAGGATGTGATGCACAAGGTGGAATTGGCGGCGGCGCTGTCCCAGGAGGGGTTCAACTGCGCCCAGGCGGTCATCGGCGCCTACGGCCCGGAGCTGGGCCTGTCCCGCGATCTGGCGATGGGCGTGGCCGCCGGGTTCGGCGGCGGGCTGGGGCGCACCGCCGGGGTGTGCGGCGCGGTGAGCGGGGCGGTGATGGCCCTGGGGCTGCGGCACGGGGCCCGCGCCGGCGCCGATACCGACACGAAGGAGCGCGCGTACGCGCTGACGAAGGAATTCCTGGCGCGGTTTGCCGCCCGCCACGGCACCGTGCTGTGCCGCGAGCTGCTGGGCGTGGATGTGGGCACAGCCGAGGGGCTGACGCGCGCCCGCACCGAGGGGAAGTTCAAGACCCTCTGTCCCAACTTCGTCCGCACCGCCGCGGAACTGCTGGAGGAGATGCTCTAGCGGATGGGGTGAATGGGTGAACAGTGAACAGTGAACAGTGAGGAGATAGGAGATAGGAGTTTGAAGTCCCTTCGTGCTCGTCATTCGTAATCGTCATTCGTAATCGTGCTCGTAATCGTAATTCGTGATCGTAATCGTGATCGGACCTAGGACCTAGGCCCTGGGTTCTGGATCCCAGGTCCCAACCCCCAGGTCCCGTATCCCAGATTGTGCTTTGTGCCCTTCGTGACTTCGTGGTGAGCCTGCCACGTCGAGGCACGATTACGAATTACGATTACGATTACGATTACGAATTACGATTACGAGCACGAACAACGGAAACAGGAACGAGCCTCTAGCCTCGAGCCTCTAGCCTCGTTCGGCGTCAGCGCGCCGCCAGGGTCACGGCGATCGTGAGCTCCGCCCCGTCACGGCGCAGCGTGACCGTGACCGTGTCACCCGGCTGGCGGCCGCGCAGCGCGGCGGCGTACTCCGCCAGCGTGTTCACGGCCTGGCCGTCGAGGGTGGTGATCACGTCTCCCGGCCGGATGCCGGCGCCCGCGGCGGGCGAATCCGGCGTCACGGCGGCCACCTTCACCCCCGGGCCGGCGAAGGCGAAATCCGGCATGGTGCCCAGGGTGACGCGGCGACCCGCGGACGGCGCGACGGGCCCGTCGTTGGCCCGGTCGGGAGCGGCCGCGGCCTGAGATCGCGCGGTCGGCGCCGGACGCGTCAGCGGCTCGACGCGCTCGGCCAGGTAGCGCACCGCCTCGCGGGTGAAGGCGGCCACCTTGACCAGGCCGTCGGCGTCCACGCGGTCGGCGGTGTCGCCGGGGCGGTGGTAGTCGGCGTGGGGACCGGCGAAGAGCTGCACCGCCGGGACGCCCCGGGCGATGAAGCTGGCGTGGTCGCTGCCGTCCAGCTCTTGCCCGACCAACTCCGAGGCCACGCCGGTGACGTAGCTGCAGCCCATGGTGATGTGCACCCACTCGCGGGCGGACGCGCCGCCCAGCACCAGGAGCTTGCGCTCGCCCAGGCGGCCCACGGTGTCCAGGTTCACGGCGCCCATGATCCGCTCCGGCGGGTAGTCGCCGGGCGCCTCCAGGTAATGCCGCGAGCCGCGCCGGCCGCTCTCCTCGCCGGTGAAGGCGGCGAAGATCATCGTGCGCTCCGGCGGCGCCTCCTGGGCCATCACCCGGGCCAGCTCCAGCAGCACGGCCACGCCGCTGGCGTTGTCGTCGGCGCCGGGGTGGATCTTCCCCTCGTCGCCCTGGTGGACGTCCGGCCATCCCAAACCCAGGTGATCATAGTGGGCGCACACCACCACCGACTGCCCGGCCCAGTCGGGCCGCGCCCCGGGCAGGACCGCGATGACGTTGGCCAGCTCCAGCGGCCGGTTGTCGGGCCCGCCGGGCTCCGTCCAGCGCTGCAGCCAGCTGCCGCCGTCGCCGCCGGGCCGCAGGCCCGCCGCCTGGAATTGCCCGGCGATGTACTCGGCGGCGCGCGCCAGGCCGGGGGAGCCGAGGCCGCGGCCCTCCATCTCCGACGCGGCAAGAATCCGTACGTGCCCCGCCATGTTGCCGGCGGAAAACGGCGGCGGCAGTTCCGCCAGCGCCTTGCGCGCCGGCAGCCGGGCGGGCGGCGGGAGCTCCGGCGCGGCGCCGGCGGCCGCGGCGACGGCGGCGCTCAGCGGCGAGCCCACCGCGGGCCACTGCCCCTTGAGCACGTTGGCCGGTTCGTCCCCCTCGAACGCGAGGTAGCTGTACTTGCCGTAGTGGGGGAGCTTGCGGCCGAGGCCCGGCAGGGCCGCCGGCGGGTCGGCGCCGAGCCAGACGAGCACGCCCGCGGGATCGTCCGGATGGCGGGCCGTGACGATGACGCTGTGGCCGGCCCGGGCCAGCGTCCGGCCGCCGACGGCGGCGTCCGCCGTCCCGAGCTTCAGGCCGTACCCGGCGGCCGCCCGCTCGAACGCCGGGCGATACGTGTTCTCCCACCCCAGCAGCCAGACGGCGCCGCCGCGGGGCAACTTCGCCAGCTTGGCGTCGGTGACCACGGTCATCTGGCCGGGGCGCTCCGCGGCCCATCCTTCGGCCAGGCGCCGGTAGCCGGCCAGCGCCTCCGGCGGCGCGGCGGCCGGCAGGACCAGCCACACCCGGCCGGCGCCGAACGCCTGCGAGAGCGCCGGCGGGATCTCGGCCCGGTCCAGCCGTCGGAAGACATCGAACTGCGGGTCCACGTCCAGCCGCAGCGGCCGCCGGGGGAGGTCCAGCTCGAAGTCGGCGCCCGCCGTGGGCAGCGGCACGGTGACGAGCCACGGCGACGCCTCCCCCTCCAGCGTCACCGCGACGGGGACGTCCAGCGCAAAGGGCGCGCCGCCCTGCGTCTGGGCCAGGCGGAATGCCAGCCGCCAGCCGTCGCCGGCCGGCGCCGCCGCCGCGGACTCGAGCCGCAGCACCGGCGCGCCGGCGCGCGTCACCCACTGGTCGATGACCGGCTGCAGGTTCCGGCCGGCGGCGGCGGAAGCGGCGCGGGCGAAATCGGCGAAGGCGGCGCGGCGGAAGCGGTTGTCGCGATAGAACGACCGGAGCGCCTCGGTGAACGCGGCGTCGCCGATGTCGCGGCGGAGCATGTGGAAGAGCATCATCGATTTGCCGTACCCCACGGCCTCGCTGGCCGCGTCGTGGCGGCTGCGGAAGGCGGTGAGGGGGATATCGTTCTTCGCGTTCACATAGTCGGCGTATTTCTGCAGCGTGGCGCGGCGGTACTCCTCGCCCTGGCCGCGCTGCTCGGCGATGAGATGGTCGGCCAGGTAGGCGGTGAGACCCTCGCACCAGTTGCCCGCGGGCATGTCTACGTAGACGCCGTTGCCCCAGTAGTTGTGGAGCAGCTCGTGGGGGTAGGAGGAGTGGAGGATGAACGGAAAGCGGATCACCTTCTCGCCGAGCAGGGTGAAGGAGGGCATGCCGTAGCCGGTCTCCCAGAAGTTCTCCACCAGGGCGAACTTCTCGAACGGGAACGGGCCGATCAGTTTCTGGTACATGTCCATGTAGCTGGCGGTGACGCCGAGGTAGCGGTCGGCCAGTGCCGGATCGGGCGTCCGCAGGAAGGCCATGGCGACGGCCGGGCCGGCAGGCCGGGCGTACTCGGTGAAGGGGCCGGCCACGAGGTAGATCTCCTCGGACGGATGGGGGCACTCCCAGGTGGCGTGGCGCGCAGCGCCCTCGCGCTCATGCCGGATGCGCCGGCCCTGGCTCACCGCGTCCCAGTCGGCCGGCACTTCCGCAGCGAGGAAGAAGGTGACCAACTGCGGGCCGAACCACGGCACCCAGTGCGAGCTGCCCGCCAGGTAGGCCCCTGCGGCGGCGATGATCCCGGGCGTTTCGCTGAAGCCGCGCGCGTACTCCGCCGCGGCCTGGGTGACGGGATGCCGGATCGCTCCGGCGTAGCTCAGGGTGAACCGCCACTCGGCGCCGGTCTCGAAGGTGCGGACGATCTCGTAGAGCGCCACGGGAATGTCGGCGGGCGGGCGCCACGCCGCCGGCAGGGCGGGGAAATCCGCCGGGCCCGGCCGCCGCTCCAGGCGCCGCAGTGTGTAGCCCAGCGTCTCGATGCGGGGCTCCAGGCCGTCGTGCAGCAGGAAGCGGACGGAGTCTGCGCCCGTCGAGGGGAAAACGACGGTGTCGCTCACCGCGAGGGTGCCGGCCGCCGGCGTCAGCCGGACCGCCAGGTCGTGGTGGACTCCGGCGCCGGCCATGCAGCCGGCGGCGGCCAGGATCAGCAGACCGTTCAGAATGGCACGTCGCATGGACATGAACCTCCGGTGAGATGACGAAGGGCACCCGGGGATTGGATGCCGTCCGGGGCGGAACGGATGGCGTCCGCCGGCCGCCCGCCGGTCAGGACACCGCCAGGACGAGGAGCGTCAGATCATCCTGGGGCTCGCCGTTGCAGTGGTCCTGCACCGCCGCCTCGATCCGCCGGACCAGCTCCGCCGCCGGCAGGGCGATGTCGTCACGGACCATCGCCAGGAGCCGATCCTCGCCGAACTGTTCCTGCCGGCCGTCTTCCGCTTCCGCCACGCCGTCGGTGTAGAGCACCAGCCGGTCGCCGGGCGCCAGTTCCACTTCGCCCTGGACGTAGCCGCGCTTCGGGAAGGGGCCGAGGAACAGGCCGCCCTCCTCCAGCCGTTGCGCCCGGCCGTCCGGCCGCACCAGCAGCGGCGGACAGTGGCCGGCGTTGACGTACGTCAGGCGGCGCGACGCCGGATCGTACTCCGCGTAGAACAGGGTGATGAACCGTCCGGCGGGCATCTGGGGATGCAGCGTCCGGTTCAGGCGCTCGCACAGCTCCCGGGGCGGCAGGCCCAGGCCGGTCAGGGCGCGCAGCGCCGCCTGCTGGTTGGACATGAGCAGCGCCGCGGACATCCCCTTGCCGGCCACGTCGGCGAGGGCGACGGCCAGCCGGCCGTCGGCGAGCTCGATCACGTCGTAGTAGTCGCCGCCCACTCCGCGGGACGGCTGCCAGGCGGCGGCAATCTCCAGTCCCGCCCGCACGGGGATCTGCTGGGGCAGCAACTGCCGCTGGATGTCGCGGGCCAGCTCCAGGTCCTGACGCTGCTGCCGCAGGCGGAGCCGGGCCAGCCCGCCGCCCAGCACGCCGGCCGCCTGGACGAGGAAGTCGAGGTCCTCCTCCTCCAAATGCCGCGCCGGCTGTTTCCGGCCCACCGCCAGCAGGCCGGCGGCCGTGCCGCCGACATGGACAGGCGCGGCGACCTCCAGCCCCATTTTCTGCCAGAGCCGTGCGGCCGCCGGGGCCAGCTCCTCGCGGCGGACGGTCCGGGAGTCCGCGAAGGCGTCCTCCGCGGCCAGGGGCGCCCGTTCCGCCCAGCCGTCCGGCATGCCGATGGTTTCCACGATCCGGTACGAGCCGGACGCGTCGGTCTGGAGGAACACGGCCAGGGCGCGGCAGTGCATAGCGGCCAGAGTCATCTCCGCCAGGCGGCGTGTCAGCACGCCGCGCTCGGTCGCCTCACCCGCGGCGTGTTCCATCGCGGCCAGGGCCTGGGGATAGTCGAACTTGCTCTTGAAGAAGCGGCGGTCCACGAACGCCTGCACCCGGCGGTGCAGGGGCAGGAGCAGCGCCCCGGCGCCCAGGGTGGCCAGCACGATGCCCCAGACGCTCTGGGTGCCCGTGAGCAGCACCAGGATCGCGCCCGCGGCGGCGGCCTGGGCGAAGAAGGCGACGAGCAGGATGCCCGTGACCGCGGTGTAGATCACCGTCTTGCGGATGATGACGTCGATGTCCATCAGCCGGTACTTGAAAATGCCGATGGCGAACGAGACGGGGATCAGCACGTAGAACGCCTTGATGATCAGGTAGCTCAGGTTCACGTACCGGCCCGCGGCGCCGAAGGGGAGCAGCGCGGCGACGTAGAGCGTCAGCCCGACCAGGAAGGTGCTGGCCAGCGCCACGACGGTCCCCCAGAGCGGCCAGCGGAGCTGGCGCTTCTCCTCGGCGTCGGCCTGCCGGTAACCGGCCACCAGGGCGATGCAGGCCAGGAGAGGATAGAAGAAGGGGATCGCGATCATCCCCAGGACCACAATCCCGATGAGGAAGAAGCCGAAACCGATGGGCACGGCGTCGGGCAGGCCGATCCCCGACAACAGCCCCAGGCCGCCCACCGTCACCGCCACGTAGAGCAGGCCGGCCAACGACCCCGTCAGCCACGGATGCCGCATCCACCCGGTGATCCAGCCGTCGGCGTGGAACCGGCGGCGGAGGCGGGCCGCCCACGCGATGCCCGCGCCGAGCAGCACCAGGCCGTAGAACGGGGCGAAGCGATCCATCCCATGGTTGAACAACCTTTCCAGCAGGCCGATGCTGAGTCCCGTCAGAACCAGCATCGCGATCAGGGCGACGGGGAGCACGTAGATCCAGGCGCTCAGCTCGGGCCGCCGCTGCACCAGGCGAAGGGGTTTGGGAAAAACCAGCGCCAGATGCAACAGGCTCGTGGAAAGCACGTAGGTGGCAAGGGTGATGAGGGGCAGGCTGAACGCATAGGTGGCGACCGACAGAAACCGGAGGCCGATGGGCGACAGTTGCGGCTGGAGGACGATGGGGATCAGCATGTAGCTGATGCCGGCTGACATGGCGAAGATGAAGAACAGGCGGGCCCGGAGATCGTCACTCCGGCGGGTGAAGACCAAAAAGCCGATGGCCAGGAAAGCCGCCGCGACCAGCAGGTCCGTGATCACCGTGAACCAGGCATGGAAGCCGGACAAGGTCCGCGTCAGGCGCAGCTTCACCACCCGATCTTTCCCACCCGACTGGACGGTATAGCTGACGGTGTCGCCCGGGCGGAGGCGGCGGTCCAGCTCGGTGAGCCGCTTCATGTCGTTGACGGGGATGCCATCGACGGCGGTCACGCGCTCGCGAGAGCCGAGCCCCGCCAGATCGGCGGGGGATCCGGGCAGGATCCCCGTGATCTGGCCCGGCGCCGGGACCAGCAAGGCCAGCAACCCCGGCGGTTTCTGGTCCGGCCGGGTGGACCCGCCCTCCATGAGCAGACCGGCGGAGAAGCTTTGGTGGACCGTGGACAGGTGCCAGACGATGAACGCCGCCGTGACGGCAACGACAGCGACGGCGGTCCCGAGATAGATGGCCCGAAGGAGCGGCAACTTCACGTGGATGGCTCCGATACAGCCGCGGCAGGATGGTGCTTCCGCTTCTGAGTCCCCGCCGCCAGGTGACCCGGTGAAATTGGATCGGCGACCATGTTAACCCAGCCGGTCGCCGGTTGACAATCCCGATCGGTTGATTTGCGGGGGAAAATCATCTCAGGCGACTGAATCACCGGCGAATTCGTGGCACTTGAGCAACCGACGGTGCGACTCGACGGAGTATGAAGCCGCGTCGTTCGGGTCCCAGCAGGCAGATGGGTGAGTGCACAATTGGAAGGACGGCTCAATCGCCGGGCGCGGTCTCGCGCCAGGCCATCTCCACGTGAATGGCGTGGACCAGGTCGTACATGAAGTGGTCGCGGAATGGTTCCAGTTGGAGCGAGTCACGGATCTCCTCGAGGGTTCGCCCCTGCGCCCGGGCCTGGCCCACCGCGTCGAGCAGCGCGTCCAGGTAGTCCTGCTGGCGGGCGATGAGTTCCAATCCCCCCGGCGCCCCGTGGCCGGGAATGATCCGGGTTGCGGGGGGCAGGCTGGCGGCCAGGCGCTCCAGGACCGCGCGCATCCCGGTGACGCTGCCGCCGTGGATGGCGTGGGCGACCGGGACGAAGCCCGCGCCCAGGACCGTGTCGCCCGCGACCAGGAGGTCGAGAGCCGGGACGCGGACCAGCAGGTCGGCGTCGGTGTGAGCCGGCGCGGCGTCCTCCAGCTCGATGCGGATATCGCCCAGCGCCAGGCCGGTCCCGCCGGCGGCGAGCACCACCGGCGGCGTGTGGCGAAAGCCCACGAATCCGTCCAGCAGGGTCCGGTAGGCGTCCAGGTAGCACCGGTGCCGCGCGGCGGGGCGTGCGTGGTCAGGGTTCGTCTCCAGTTGCTGGATGAACTGCTGGATGTCCGCCACCGACTGGGGATCGTCGAAGACCCGTTCCTGATCGTGCCGGGGCGCGTGCCGGTGGCCGACGATGGTGGCGCCGGTGAAGAGCTGGTTGCCGGCGGTGTGGTCGGCGTCGCAGTGGGTGTTGATCACGAACCGGACCGGCTCCCGGCTGAAGGCGGCGATGGCCGGCAAGGCGGCCCGGGTGGCGGGCAGGGTGGCCAGGGTGTCGATGACCACGAGGCCGTCGCCGGTGGCGACCACGGTCATGTGCTCGTCGAGGTAGTCCCCGGTGATCACCAGCAGGCGGTCCGAGACCCGGGCGGGGTGCATGGGCGTACCCTCCATGTATTTCCGGTTTACGGACAGGCGGAGAATTTGTTCCTCCCGGCCGGCGGCGGATCGGGCATAATGGGGCGCAGCCACTTTCACCGTGCGAGGTGGACCATGAGGCGATGTGCCGTGAGCATCCTCGGCCTGGCGGCCCTGTGGGTCGCGGCGGGCGCGGTCCGGGCCGAAGCGCCGCTGCCGGCCGAGACGATTCCGTACGCCGACAGCGTCAGCCTGGCCGAATACGTCCGGCTGCTGGACGAGATGCAGGTGTTCCAGCAGCGGATCCGGGCGGCGGACTTCGACGGCGCGGCCGCGCTGGCGCGGGCCGTGGCGGAGCGGGTGCCCGAGCTGTCGCCCGGCCACGAGATGGGCTTCCTCGCGGCGGCCCTCGGCGGCCGGCCGGACGCGGCCGTCGCGTGCCTGGAGCGGCTGGCCGACAGCTATTTCATCTACCCCGAAATCTACGCCAACCTCCTCCCGGCGGTGGAGCGCCTCCCGGATCCGGCCCAGCGGCAGCGCCTGCGGGAGGCGGTGACGGAATGCTTCCAGCGGCGCGCGCTGCGGCTGCAGCACGCGCTGGTGCGGGGCGCCAACGGCCGGCAGATCCTCGTGGAGCTGGTGTACCTGCATTACGCCGCCGGCGATGAGGCCGGGGCGCTGCGCGGCCTCGCGGCGGTCGCCGCGTTCGACGGGCCCTTCGCCCGGGGCTTCCTGCGGCGCTCCATCTGGCGCGATCCGGCGGCCGTCCGGGCCGTCGAGGATCGGCTGGAGGCCGCACGCCACGCGTGGAGCGGCAGCGCCGAGGAGAAGGCGGCGGGACTGGTGCGCGTCGCCGCGGCGGTGCAGGCCATGAGCGCGGCGCTGCCCCTGACCCCGGTGACGGACTGGCCGGGTCACGTCGCCCGCTGGATCCCGGCGGCGCTGGCGGCGCCGGACCGGCAGGCGTACTACGAGGCGCTCGCCGGCATGGTGCACGCCCTCGGCGACAACCATACCCGGGTGCTCTTCCCCGCCGACGTCGCCGCCGCCTGCGGCGACTGCGGCCTGGGGATCCGCCCCGTCGGCGAGCGCTTCCTCGTGGACCGGGTGGACGATCCGGCGCTGACCGGCCGGGTCCGGCCCGGCGATGAGATCACCGCCGTGGACGGCCGAGCGCCGGCGGAGCACCTGGCCCGGAACAGCGGGCGGTTCCCGTGGGTGGAGTATGCCGCGTTCCGCCCGGCCGGCTACGGCCGGCGGCGGCTGGCCGCCGACCTGCTGGCCGGCCCCGCCGGCACGACGGTCCAGGTGGCCGTGCGCGCGCCCGACGGCGCCACCGCAACACTCGCGCTGCGCCGCGACCGGCCGCTCCGGCGCGGCCCGGCCGCGCCCGGCGAGCCGCTGGTCTCGGCGCGGGAGGTGGCGCCGGGCGTCTGGCGGATCCGGATCCCGCAGTTCGAGGGCGGAGACGTGTACGCCGCCTTCCGCGAGGCGGTCGCCTCCATCGACCCGACCCGGACGCGCGGTCTGATCCTGGACCTGCGGGACAACCCGGGCGGCAACTCGGCCTACGGCGAGGCCATCTTCGCCCACTTCATCGACGCGCCGTGCCGGAGCTATCGGCTGGATTACACGCCGGTGTTTGCGCCCACCAAGATAGACGGCCACCACGGGCGGCTCCGGCTCTACGGCGAAGGGCCGTCCATCCAGCCGGCCGCCGCTCCCCGCTTCGGCTGCCCGGTGGTGCTGCTGGTGTCGGAGCTCACCGCCTCGGCGGCCGAGGACTTCGTCTGCCTGTTCCGCGACGGCGGCCGGGCGCTGCTGGTGGGGCGACCCACGGCGGGCGGGACGGGCAACGGCCACCTCGTGGACCTGCCCGGCGGCGGCATGCTCCGGGTGGGGCTCAACGTGAACCTGGCGTACAGCTGGCGCGGACTGGCGCCGGACGTCGAGGTCAGGCCGTCGCCGGCCGACCTGGCCGCCGGCCGCGACGCGGAGCTGGCCCGCGCCCTGGAGCTGCTGCCGGCGGCCGCGCCCGCCGGTCCGTGAAACTCCATCGAACGTTTTCGCCCGCCGCTGCGTACATAGTATTAATCTCATGATGGTCGGAGGCACCATGGTTGCAAAACGCATGCTCGCCCTCACCGCGGCCCTGTTCCTGGCGGCGGGGGGAGGACTGGTATTCGGCGTGGAGAAGGTCATCGAAAAGTCGTTCCCGGCCAGCCCCGGGGCCGAGCTGATCCTGAAGTCCGACCGGGGGTCCATCCGCGTGGACACGGGCGCGCCCGACAAGGTGGACGTCCGGGTGACGCTGGAAGCCCGGGGGCAGGACAAGGCGGAGAAACTGTTCCGGGAATTCAAGCTCGACTTCCAACCGCTGGCGGGCGGGCTGAAGATCACGGGTGAAGGCCCCGAGGAGACCTGGAAGTTCTGGAGCTGGGGCTCGGACAACCTGAACGTCCGCTACGAGATCACCGTGCCGAAGGAGTACCGGGTGAACCTGAGCACCGGCGGCGGCAGCATCGCCGTGTCGGATCTCGACGGTGAGGTGGTCTGCGACACCTCCGGCGGCAGCATCAAGCTGGGCTGGATCGACGGCCGGGTCCATGCCCGCACTTCCGGCGGCAGCATCACCGTCGAAGGCGGCCATGCCGACATGGACGTCGAGACCTCCGGCGGCGGCATCCGCATCGGCGACACGAGCGGCAAGGTCCGCGCCCACACCTCGGGCGGCAGCATCCGCCTGGGCGCCTGCGGCGGTCCGGTGGACGCCGACACCTCCGGCGGCAGCATCACCGTGGAGGAGGTGCTGGGCGAGGTGTCGGCCACCACGTCGGGCGGCTCGGTCAAGGCGACCATCACCCGCCAGCCCAAGGGCAACTGCCGTCTCGAGACCTCCGGCGGCAGCGTCACCGTCTACCTCGCGCCCTCGGTGCGGATGGACGTCAGCGGCCACTCCAGCGGCGGCGGTGTCCACGTCAACGTCCCCTTCGAAGGGGATATCGACGACGACGCCATCGAAGGGAAAATCAACGGCGGCGGCCCGAAGCTGCTGCTGAGCACGTCCGCCGGCTCGGTGAACGTGCTGAAGTACGCCGCGGACTCCGGGGCGGAAGCCGCATCGAAGAGCGGGACGAAATCCAAGCCGAAGGCCGAGAAGAACTGACCGGCCGCCAGCGGCCATCCCCATCCGGCCGGACCGGCCGCCCCGACGGGGGGCGTCCGGCCCGGTCTTGACTTTCCCGCCCGATGAGTCCATAACAGGTCAGCCCGCGGGCCCGCCGGCCCGCGGCGTGAATCTCCGGGGAGCCCGCTGTGACCGAAGTCGCCCAGCCCCCTGCCGAACCGCCGGCCGCCCTGCGCTGCCGCCGCCTCGTGAAGCGCTATCCGGGCGTGTTGGCCGTGGACCGCCTCGACCTGGAGGTGCGCGCCGGCGAGAGCTTCGGCCTGCTGGGGCCCAACGGCGCCGGCAAGACCACCACCATGGAAATCCTGGAAGGGCTCACCCCGGCCGACGCCGGCGAGGTGGAGGTGCTGGGGCGGCACTGGGGGCGGGGCGGCGATCCCGCGCTCCGGGCCCGGCTGGGCGTCCAGCTCCAGACCGCCCAGTTGCCGGAGAAGCTCACCGTGTTCGAGGCGGTGCGGCTGTTCGCCAGCTTCTACCCGGCGGGTGGCGACGTGGAGGCGGTGATCCGCACCGTGGAGCTGGCCGAGAAGCGCGCGGCCCGCGTGGGCAAGCTCTCCGGCGGGCAGCGCCAGCGCCTGGCCCTGGCCTGCGCGCTGGTGGGCGACCCCGAGCTGCTCTTTCTCGACGAGCCCACCACCGGCCTCGACCCGCAGGCGCGCCTCAAGTTCTGGGAACTGATCGAGGCGTGTCACGTCCGGGGCAAGACGATCCTGCTCACCACCCACTACATGGAGGAGGCGGCGCGGCTGTGCGACCGCGTGGCCATCATGGACCACGGCCACGTCATCGCGCTGGGGAGCCCCGCGGAGTTGGTGGCCGCGCTAGACGCCGAGCAGATCGTGGAGTTCGCGGCCGACGCCGAACTCGAGGCGCCGGCGCTGGCGGCGCTGCCGGGCGTGAGCGCCGCCGCGCGCCGCAACGGCGCCTGGCGGCTCAGCGTGCGGGACATGGGCGCGGCGCTGCCGGCGCTCCTGGCCGAGCTGGAGCGGCGGGGGGCCGCGCTCAACCGGCTGGCCACCCACCAGGCCACCCTCGAGGACGTGTTCGTCCACCTCACCGGCCGGGAGCTGCGCGATGGCTGAGCCCTCCCTCGCCCCGGCCGGCGCCCGCCGCCGCTTCCATCCGCTGGTGGAGCTCACGCGCGCCCGGATCCTGGAGTTCGTCCGGGAGCCGGAGTCGATGTTCTGGGTGTTCGTTTTCCCGGTGCTGCTGGCACTGGCGCTGGGGATCGCCTTCCGCACCCAGCCGGCGGAGACGTTCCGCGTGGCGGTGGAGACGGATCCCGCCGGCGCGGCCCGGCTGCTGGAGCTGCTGCGGGAGGCGCCCGGGCTGGCGGTGACGCCGCTCGACGCGGCCGAAGCCGGCCGGGCCCTGCGCACCGGCCGCGTGGACCTGGTGATCGTGCCGGCCGGCGCGGCGACGCCGGACGGCGCGCCGCAATGGACCTTCCGCTACGATCCCACCCGGAGCGAGAGCCGCAACGCCCGCCTGGCCGCCGACGACGCCCTGCAGCGGGCCCTGGGCCGGCGCGACATCGCCGCCGCCGGCGAGGAGCGGGTGGTCCAGCCCGGCGCGCGCTACATCGACTTCCTGATCCCCGGGCTGGTGGGCCTCAACCTGATGGGGAGCGGCCTGTGGGGGATCGGCTTCACCGTGGTCCAGCTCCGGACGCAGAAGCTGCTGAAGCTCTTCGCCGCCACGCCCATGCGCCGGCCCCACTTCCTGCTGTCGTTCATCCTGTCGCGGCTGCTCATGCTCGTGGGCGAAGTGGGGGCGCTCATCGGTTTCGGCTGGCTGCTCTTCGACGTGCGGGTGCACGGCTCGTGGCTGGACCTGGCGGCGCTCTCCCTGCTGGGGTCGCTGGCGTTCGCCGGCATCGGGCTGCTGGTGGCGGCGCGCCCCAGGACCATCGAGGGGGTGTCCGGCTGGATGAACCTGGTGATGCTTCCCATGTGGATCTTTTCGGGGGCGCTCTTTTCGTACGCCCGCTTCCCCGAGGCGGTCCAACCGTACCTGCGGCTCCTGCCGCTCACGGCGCTCAACGACGCGCTGCGGCTGGTCATCAACGAGGGCCGGCCGCTGTACGCCGGCTGGTTCGAGCTGGCCGTCCTGGCCGCCTACACCGTGATCTCCTTCGTGCTGGCCCTGCGCTTCTTCCGGTGGCAGTGAGAAACGGTGAGTCGGTGAATGGGTGAATGGGTGGATCGGAGAATCGGGAGAGGGGAGACGGCAGACGGGAGACGGCAGACGGGAGACGGGAGATGGGAGACGAACGGAACGAACGATCAACCATCAACTATCAACTGATTGCGAACCTGCAAACCTGAAACTTGCGAACCTGAGAACATTCCAACCTTCAAACCTTCCAACGGCTCGATCACGAGCAAGATTGCGAATTACGATTACGATTACGAATTACGAGCTCGAATTCCGATATCCGATGTCCGAAGTCGGTGACGGGTTCTGTTAATCAGCCATCGCGCCACGATCCCGGCCCTGCGGGCCGGGTGCGTGCCGAACGCTCAGCGATCAACCATCAACGATCAACCATCAACGATCAACTGTTGAGAACCTGCGAACATTCAAACGCCCGATCAGCGGCAGGCATGTCAGAATGGGAACGAACCCCGAACCCCGAGCCCCGAACCCCGAGCCCCGAGCCCCGAACCCCGAGCCCCGAACCCCGAACCCCGAACCCCGAGCCCAGGTCCCAGGTCCGATTACGATCACGATTTCGATTACAAATTACGATCACGATGACGACGTCCGCCGTCCCCCGCCCGTTTTTTGATACAATGGGGACCCAGCGGGCGGGGCAGGGACGGTGACGGCGCCGCCTCCGCCGGCGAGATTCACCCGGAGGAACACCATGAAGAAAATCGTCTTCCTGCGCCATGGCGAGAGCACGTGGAATAAAGAGAACCGGTTCACCGGCTGGACCGACGTGGACCTGTCCGACAAGGGCGTGGCCGAGGCCACCCTGGCCGGCGAGACGCTGCTCAAGGAAGGCTACGGCTTCGACGTCGCCTACACGTCGGTGCTCAAGCGGGCCATCCGCACCCTGTGGATCACCCTGGACAAGATGGACCTGATGTGGATCCCGGTGGTCCGCTCCTGGCGCCTCAACGAGCGCCACTACGGCGCCCTGCAGGGCCTCAACAAGGCGGAGACGGCCGAAAAATTCGGCGAGGCGCAGGTCAAGCTCTGGCGCCGCTCCTACGACGTGCAGCCGCCGGCGCTGGAGCCGTCTGACCCCCGCTTCCCCGGCCGCGATCCCCGCTACCGCGGCCTCGGCGACGCCGACCTGCCCCGGACCGAGTGTCTCAAGGATACGGTGGCCCGGGTCATGCCGTACTGGGAAGGGGTGATCGCCCCGGCGGTGGCCGCCGGGCAGCGCGTCCTGGTGGCGGCCCACGGCAACAGCCTCCGGGCGCTGGTGAAGTACCTGGACGACGTCTCCGACGAGGAGATCGTCGGCCTGAACATCCCCACGGGCGTTCCGCTGGTGTATGAGCTCGACGACCGGATCCGCCCCATCCGCCACTATTACCTGGGCGACCCCGCAGCCATCCAGGCGGCCATCGACGCGGTGGCCGGCCAGGCCAAGGCCAGGAAATGACCGGTCCTCAACCCGAGCGACGATCGATCCGGCGGCGTCGCGGGATGCTCGTGGCGGCAGCGGGATTGCTCCTCCTGGCGCTGGGAACGGTCGCCGTCGCCGCCGCGCAAGAGGCGATGCCGCCGCCGGGGGCGGAGGATGCCGCGATCCTGGCGCGCGTGGGGCGCTACGTGCTCGCCTACCACGAGCAGCTGGCCCAGGTGGTGGCCGACGAACGCTACCTGCAGGTGGCGCCGCAGCTCCCCCTGGCCAATCCGGAGCGCACCCGCAACCTCCGCTCCGAGGTGATCCTAGTGCGCCCCGAGGGGAGCGCCGCCTACAAGCTGTTCCGCGACGTGGTCGAGGTCAACGGCCGGCGGGTGCGCGACCGCGAGGAGCGCCTGGCCGAGCTGTTCTTCTCCTCCCCCGCCACCCTGGACAAGATCGCCGCCGAAAGCAGCCGCTACAACATCGGCCCCGTCATCAGCAACTTCAACGTGCCCACCACCGTGCTGTACTTCCTCGAGCCGGCCAACCAGGCCAACTTCCGCTTCGAGCCGGCCGGCGAGGCGGAGATCGACGGCGTCCGCACCCGGGTGTTCCGCTTCACCGAGACGGCGCAGCCCACCCTGGTCCGGTTCAACTTCCGCGATATCCCGTCCGCCGGCGCCATCTGGGTGGATCCGGCCGACGGCCGGGTGCTGCGCACGCGCCTCCAGATCCAGGCCGCCGACAACCGGGGCCGGCCGCTGAACGTGGAAACCGTCGTCGATTTCCGGCTCGTGCCGGCACTGGGCCTGCTTGCGCCGGTGGAGATGCGCGAGGAGTACACCGTCGCCGGCGTCGCCGTGTTCACCGGCCGGGCGGTGTACGACAACTTCCGCCGCTTCGCCGTCCAGGTGGATCAATCGGTGGACGCCCCCCCTGTCGACGAGCCGTGAGCATGCGGGCTATTAACTGTTGAGAGTTGAGGGTTGAGAGTTCGTGCTCGTGATTCGTAATCGTAATCCCAACCCGGCGTAACCGGAACCAAGGGCGCATGATCGTTCACTCCAGCTCTGTTTCGTAATGCCGGGTCTTCGGCAAGCCCTTCCAGTTTCAAAGACAATAGCCAGGCGCAGCCCGGCGAAGCCGGGCAGCGCCTGGAAAGTCGAATATTTTTACATGGCGCGCCCCTAAACAGGGGCGCGGGGAAGTGTGGAGTCCGCCGACATCCTTTCCTCGCGCCCCGTACCCGGGGCGCGGCGCGTCAACTAGTTGGCCTTCCAGGCGCTGCCCCGCGTGCGCGGGGCTGCGCCTGGCTATTTTCGTCGTGAATGGGTGGACGGTGCCGGCTAATGATGAGTTGGGCGACCCGGCCGAGCGCGCGGAGAAAATCCTGCTAAAAATTGGCAAAAAATCGGGAGTAACTGAGTAATCGATGCTCGAGGCTCGTTCCCAACCGACGGACATCGGACATCGGATTTCGTGCTCGTAATCGTAATTCGTAATCGTGATCGAGCCGTTGGAATGTTTGCAGGTTCGTAATCAGTTGAGGGTTGAGTTCGTGATTCGTAATCGTCATCGTGATCGGACCTGGGTTCTGGGACCTAGGTTTTGGATCCCAGGTCCCATCACCCAGGACCCAGGTCCCTCTTACCACCATTCACCGATTCACCGTTCCAGCTCCGCCAGCTCGTCGCGGGAGAACCGGTTCAGCCAGTAGATGGGATTGTACGGCACCGGGGCGTCGCGCACGGCGGCGCGATCGCCCAGCCGGGCGCGGATGACCGCATGGAGGTAGCGGCTGTTGGTGTCGGCCCGCGCGGCGTCCGGCACCGGCAGGTCCGCCGCCGTCCCCTTGAACTCGCCGGCGAGCACCTGGAAATACGCCTGGTAAAGCTTCAGCAGGGGATTGGGATAGTGGGTCGCCAGCGCGGCGGCGTGGCGGGCCCCCTCCCGGGCGGCCGCCGCGGCGCCCGCTGCGTCGCCGGCGCGCCGTCGCGCCAGGGCGCGCAACCAGTGCCCCTCCATGGCGTACGGGTTCTTGGCCAGCCAGACGTCCAGATGGCGGGCCGCCGCGGCCGGATCGCCGCCGGCGTAGGCGGCCTCGGCGGCGGCGAGGATCAGCAGGTGGAAGCGGTGCTGGTCGAAGCCCGCCTCGAACGTGCGGGCCGCCCCGGCCGTGTCGTTCCGGGAGATACGCCACCAGCCCTCGATGATAGTCCGCGTCAGACCGGAGGTGTAGACCTTCGGGAGGTAGTGATACGCATCCTCCACCAGGGCCTGATCGCCCAGCATGGCGCCCACCACCACCTGGTTGAGGAGCGGCCGGCTGTCGAGGGGGGCGCGGACGCGGGCCTGGCGGTACCGCTCGAGGGCATCGGCGGTGCGACCCTGGATCAGCTCCACCCATCCCTGGAGCACGGTGTCGCGGCCGGCGCCGCCGCCGGCCGCCAGCTCGACGGCCGCCGCGCCGTGGTCGTAGGTGTACAGGTGGTAGGCCAGGCGGGCGTCGAGGAGCTCCGCCGACGCGGCGTTCCGGTCCAGGCCCAGCCGGATGAACCGCTCGGCTTCGTCCATGTAAGCCGGGTCGTAGTCGCGGCCCAGGTTCCGGTACTGCAGGTAGGCGAACACGGTGCGCTCGTACGCGGGGGTGAAGTCCGGCGCGATCTCGATGCACCGGCGCAGGCTGGCGATGGCCGGCTCGAGCTGGTCCGGGTCGTACGCCCCCAGCAGCAGGCAGCCGCGGGTATAGGCGTCGAACGCCTCGCGGCCGGGAAAGGGGAGCTTGGCCGCCTCGACGTAGATGCCGGCGGCCCGGGCGGCGCCGGTGGCGATCTGGGCGGGGATGTCGTAGATGGCGTTGATGTCGCCCTGGAGGGTTTCCGACCAGCGCACGCTGCCGTCGGCCGCGTCGGTCATCTTCACCGAGACGAGGATCCGGTCGCCCGTCTGCAGCAGCGTCCCGTCGATCACGAACTGGACGCCCTGTTCGCGGAACAGCTCCGCCTGCCGGGCGGAGGATTCGAAGCGGCGCCCTTCGGGCAGCGACAGCACCCGCAGGTCGGACGAGCGGTTCAGCGCGGAGATCAGCTCGCCGGCCACCACTCCCGCCAGCGGCCGGCTGCCGTCGTCGCCGGAGCCCTGGATGGGGAGGACGAACAGGGTGAGCGGACCGCCGGCGGGCCGCGGGTGCGGCCGGAGCCACAGGAGCCACGCGCCGACGGCCGCCGCCGCGGCCAGCGCCGCGCCGGCCACGATCAGCGCCAGCCGCCGCCGGCGGCGGCGCAGCCGCACGGCGGCGCGGCGGATGGTGGTGTCGGCGCGCGTGTCCTCGTCTGCCAGCGCGCGCAGGTCGGCCAGCAGCTCGCCGGCGGAGGCGTAGCGCGCCTCGCGGTCCTTGGCCAGCAGGGTTTCGATCACCTGGCGGAGCGGCGCCGGCACGTTCGCCTCGCGCGGGAGCTCGCGGGGCGCCTCGTTGGCGATGGCCACGATGGTGGCGAGCGGCGACAGGCCCTCGAAGGGGCGGGCGCCGCTCAGCATCTCGTAGAAGATTACGCCCAGCGAGAACAGGTCGCTCCGCTCGTCCACCGGCTCGCTGCGGGCCTGCTCCGGCGACAGGTACGACACCGTACCGATGATGTTGCCCGTGGCCGTGAAATCATCGGCCTGTTCGAGCCGGTCCCGCAGCACGCCGCGGGTCACCTTGGCCAGGCCGAAATCCACGAGCTTGACGCGGCCGTCGCGGTCGGTGAGGATGTTGCCGGGCTTGAGGTCGCGGTGGAGGATTCCCTGGCGGTGCGCCTCCTCGACGGCGGCGGTGATCTGGATCATAAGCCGCAGCTTGTCCGACGTCGACAGGGGCCGGGCGCGCAGGAACTGGGTCAGGGTCGGGCCCTCGACGTACTCCATGACGATGAACGGCACGTCGCCGTGCTCGCCGATGTGGAACACGGTGGCGATATTCGGGTGGTTCAGCGCCGAGAGCGCCTGCGCCTCGAGCAGGAACCGCTTGCGGGAGGTGTCGTCGTCGAGGTGGGTGTCGGACAGGAACTTGATGGCCACGGTCCGTTTCAGGCTCAGGTCCAGCGCCCGGTAGACCTGGCTCTGTCCGCCCTGGCCGAGCCGCTCCTCGATCTGGTAGTTGCCGACGACCGCTCCGCGTTCGAAATCCATGGCGACATTTTACAGTAAACGGAGAACAGTGAACAGAGAACGGTGAACAGTGAACAGTGAACAGTGAACAGTGAGGAGATAGGAGATAGGAGAGAAAAAGTGGAAGCTTCTGCAAGCGCTCGAAGTTCGTAATCGTAATTCGTAATCGTCATCGTAATTCGTAATCGTCATCGTAATCGTGCTCGTCGTCGAGGCTCGAATTTCTCTCTCGCCCCGAACTCCGAGCCGCGAGTCTCGAGTCTCGATTACGATCACGATTACGAATTCGGAGGGTGAGCGGGTGGTTCCGCAGCCCCGATGCCGCCCCGCTGGGGCTCGGGGTGGGGACAACAGGCGCGCGAGGTGGAGGCGCCTGACCAGGGGCTGCGCCCCTGGCTAATGCCGTCCGGCCCTTTCGGGCCGGGCGCCTGCCGAACGCTCAATGATCAACCATCAACGATCAACTGTTGAGAACCTGCGAACATTCAAACGCCCGATCAGCGACACGCATGTCAGATTGGGAACGAGCCCCGAGCCCCGAGCCTCGATTACGATCACGAATTCGGAGGGTGAGCGGGTGGTTCCGCAGCCCCGATGCCGCCCCGCTGGGGCTCGGGGTGGGGACAACAGGCGCGCGAGGTGGAGGCGCCTGACCAGGGGCTGCGCCCCTGGCTAATGCCGTCCGGCCCTTTCGGGCCGGGCGCCTGCCGAACGCTCAACGATCAACCATCAACGATCAACAGTTTCGAACTTTCATCTATGAGAAGAGCGCTCCCGTCAAGACAAAAAACACCCTTCCCCTGGAGAGGGGCGCGTTCTGTCTGGACGTGGTGATTGCTTCCGGAGTCACAGACCATATTGCTCCTGTCTACCAATCTG